>JACKQG010004023.1_pt1 | contig 17397 bp, 15 predicted proteins | sample 8237621 | NCBI WGS metagenome assembly JACKQG01 (sample SAMN15677084, study PRJNA649215) | marine metagenome | biome: marine; feature: Black Sea; material: saline water; isolation source: suspended particulate matter (SPM) from the Black Sea western gyre | collected 2013-06-09/2013-06-10 | depth...
CCAGATGAATTATGCGACGCTCATCAGCGGGCATAGGTTCGAGGGTTATCAAACGTCGGTTCCTCTTTACCTGCTCTGCCAAACGCAAGGCCAAACCTCGCAAAGATTCATAGCGACGCTTCTTATAGCCAGCGACATCGACGTTTATCGGCACCCACATCTTCATCTTCTCGGCAACTATAAGCCTGACAACATACTGTAGAGAAGCCAGAGTCTGCCCTCGACGACCAATCAAAATCCCTAGGTCATCGCCTTCGATAGCCAGAGCCATTGGCTGTTCTTCTGTAGGCGCTTGAGTCACACAGACCTCAGCTGATATTCCCATAGCCTTGATCAGCGTCTCCAGAACCTCAGTCGCTATGCTGGCTACCTCGTCCTTTTCCTTAGCATCACTCAGAAGGTTCACCTTGATTTTAGCTTCCTCAGTCCCCATTCCTAGGACGCCCGACCTCCCTTTTCTCAGGACAACAACTTCCACCTGGTCCTCGTCTACACCTAATTGCTCGAGTGCCGTCTGGATGGCTTCATCCACTGTCTTGGCGCTTACTTCTATCTCTTTCATCTCTTGAAAACACCCTTTTTCTGCTTGGAAGCTTTCTTTATCGTCGGAGACTCCTGTTGTGACTGTGGCAATTTTCTAACTGGCACTGCCTTTCCATCTGCCCCTGGCTTTGGAGCTGATGGAGCCCTCAAATAGCCCCAGCCACCAGCAACAAAATACTGAATTACAATGCCGATCACATTTGAGACCACCCAGTAAAGAGCCAGACCGCTGGGGAAAGATAAGGTAAACATACCAAACATCAATGGCATCATCATTGTAGTCATTTGGGTCATGGACCGCTGTCTGGGGTCAGTAGCCGGCGGCGTTACCATTTTCTGCTGCACCCACATTGTGCCGCCTACCAAGATAGCCAAGATGAGATTGCGGTCAGGCTGTGACAATCGGAGCCACAGAAATTGCTCATTCAATGGCACGGCTTGGCCAACCGCTGCCCAGGAATAGAGATGCTGCGACAAGTTCAATAAGTTCTCCGGGGTGGACGCCAGGGCTTGCATAATAGACTGGTAGAGAGCAATCCAAATGGGCAACTGGATAAGCATAGGCCAGAGACAGCCCAGAGGGTTGATGCCTGCTTCCTTATACAGCTTCATAGTCTCCTGCTGCAGCTTCTGCTGATTCTTGCCATATTTCTTTTTGAGCTCCTCCATTCTTGGCTGTAGCGCTTGCATGGCCTTGGTAGACCGCGTCTGCCGCACAGTAAGAGGGTAAAGGGCGAAGCGAACAACAATCGTGAGAACGATGATCGCCACTCCAAAGTTACCAGCCACCATGGTAGTCAAAGCAATCAAGCTATTGAGTACCGGCTCAAGTATGATAGAGTTCCACAGCTCAGCCATAGTCAGCTCTAGTCAACAACCGAAGAAAACTCCCAGGCTATTACTCCAGTTTCCACATCGATACAATAGACGCCACCGTCCCTGGCATGAACATAAACCATGTCCTCCTCAGCGTAGAGGGGGGCCATTACTGAATAACCAATAGATACAGTCCGTTCTGAGACTCCGCTGTCAGCCCTAAGCACATACATCTCGCCCGAATCTGAGATTGCTACCAGAAGACTGTCCAGCAGCACTGGCGTTGACACAATTGGGCTATCGGCGACAAACTGCCATAGCTCTCTACCTGTGCTGGCTTCAAGAGCATAGATACTGTGGTCAAGACAACCTGCGTAAACAACATTGTCCTTAACCACTGGAGTCGCCCAGAACCAGTTACCTCCCTCAAACCTCCATTTCTCTTTACCATCGTCACTATCGACAGCATAAAGGTAATGGTCAAAAGTGCCAAAGAAAACGGTGTCCCCAGAAACTACCGGAGATGAAGCAATAGCTGCCGGTAATTCAATTTCCCACAGTAGGCTGCCGTCTTGACCGGAAAGCGCATAAAGCCTGCCCTCGTAGTTGCTGATATACACAACCCCATCCTCAACTGCTGGAGATGTCCATATCTTTCCCCCGGTGTCAAATTCCCATCTTTTGTCTCCATAGACCGCATCCAAAGCATAGACTTTGCCATCAGAGCTGCCGACATAAAGGGTATCTTCGAGCACTACCGGGCTACCAACAATAGCTCCAATAAAGCTGTCTTGCCCTCGTGGATAGACCCACTCCCCCTGTTTTTTCCACGACGGGTTGCCTTCTTCATCATAACCAGGAGCGGATCTGTTTATAGCCATCACTTTGCCACCATCGCCAACGTAGGTCGCTACACAAACCAGATCTGCAGCCACTGCTGGCGTGCCGTAAATAGCCACCGGCCGTGCTGCCGGAGCACAACCGAGAGGACCACACATCCCCCCGGAAGGAGCCGGAGCTTTGATACGAAGCACCCACTCCCCATCCCTTTCGCTGGGGAAAATTAGCCGTTCGCTTCGCGCCGACGGGTTCAGTGCTAGGACTTCCCCGTTCATCGATCCAAGGTAAAGAATACCGTCATAGTTAGCAAATCCCGACCACCCCTGCGCCCCTGGCCCAGCACAGCCACCACCCGATGCTGGAGCGACACAACTAAGAGCAGCCAGGCTAAGAACAGCAAGGGGAAGTAACACGAGCAATGCCTTACTTAGCTTAACTGAAATGAAACTAAGTTTTACCATTATTCACTTCTAACGGCCAAGAGCCAAAGAATCTCATGGTACTGGATCACAGCCACCGGTAGACCAGGGATGGCAACGAGCCAAGCGCTTAATCGTTAGCCACCCCCCTTTCCTCAATCCGTACATCTCAATTGCTTGACACGCATAATGAGAGCAAGTAGGAGTAAACCGGCAAGCAGATGGGGTAACTCGTGAGATGGTAGACTGATACAGCTTAATTAACTCCAGTGCCAACCATTTCATTATTGTCTCTTAGCAAATCGGCCCGTGCCAGCAAGTTATGTACCGACTCCTTGAGTTGGTGATAGTCAGCGGCGGCCGCACTTGGGCGGGCGATAAACACTATGTCCCACCCTGTCTTTACTGGTGTTAAGCGCACTATCTCCTTTAGCAAGCGCCGCACCCGATTACGTACTACCGCTTTACCTAGGTTCTTGGTCACGGAAAATCCGTACCGACTCAACTCAAGCCCGTTTGGCAGCGCTTTTGTTCGTATGAGATTATCTCCCCAGGCCTTACCCGATTCATAAACGGTCAAATATTGGGCTCTCTTTGTCAAAGCCCATTTTCTCGTCATGCTGCTAAACTGGCGTCAATCGCCACCGACCCTTAAGGCGTCTTGCCTTTAACACATCTCGCCCGCCACGGGTCGCCATCCTGGCCCGAAACCCGCACTTACGCTTTCTTGAAATTGTCTTGGGTTGATATGTCCGCTTCGGCACGTTGGTTCTTCCTTACGTCCTAAGTCTTCGCCTCAACTCTACTGGTGTCACGAATATGATCTGCGGTATAAGGTAGCAAAGCCAGATAGCGAGCTCTTTTTATCGCCACTGCCAAGCGTCGTTGGTGCTTAGCGCAAACACCCGTGCGGCGACGCGTCTCAATTCTACCCCGCTCAGAGACATAACGTCGCAGTCTGGAAACATTCTTATAATCTATCTCAAGTTTGTCAGCACAGAAAGGGCAAACCTTGGGTTTGAAGACGAATCGGCGCGTCCTTTCTTTCCTAGTTCTTATTCCGTCGCGTTGGGTCATCCTCAAGTGCTTGTCTCCTTATTGACAATCAATACTAAAAGGGTAAGTCTTCGGGTTCTACCTCATCCTCAACAGGTTCCACAGGCTCCGCGGGAAGCTCTTCACCGGGAAGAGGCGCCACGGGTTGCCTGTCAAGGAATAATACCCTATCGGCATTTACTTCAAGTGTAGTGCGCCTTTGCCCATCCCGGTCTTCCCAGGTTCTAGTGCGTAAACTACCCTCGACATAAACAAGTTTTCCTTTACTCAAGAACTGGTTACAGCTCTCGGCCTGCTTTCTCCATGCACTTACTCTGAACCATTCAGTTTCCTGTTTGCGCTCCCCGTCAGGCGCAGTATAAACACGATTAGTAGCAATACTGAATGAAGTTACCGCAGTCCCACTAGGTGTAAAACGCATTTCTGGATCACTACCCAGATTTCCAATAAGCATAACTTTAGCCAAACTTGCCATCTACTACTCCTTATTCCTTACTTCGTTATTCCCTCGACCTTATCAGCAAATGCCGCAGAACCTCATCGGAGACCCGAAGATTTGCTTCTAGCTCCTTAATCGAAGCTGGCTCTAATTCAATTTGAGCTAACACATAATTGCCTTCAGTAAATCGTTTTATGGGGTAAGCTAGCTTTCTTCTTCCCCACTCACTTGTCTCGGTTACATTCCCACCAATCTTATTAATAATCTCGCTTACCTTAGTTACAGTATTAGGCACTTCCTCATCAATCACCTCGGGACTGATAATGAATACTAGCTCATAGCTGGGCATTCTGTCACCTTCACCATCCAAAAGTGGGCTCATTATAACACATCAAAGAAAATAGCAACAGGCGAATTGTTTCTTGCATTTTAATCGCGTCTGGCCTATATTTCTAGCTAGACAAAGGAGGCATTCTTGGAAATCAGTATCATCGGGCTACCTAAGACCGGCAAGACAACAACTTTCAATGCTTTGACCAGAGGGAAAGCTGAGACTGGAGCTTATGCACCAACCGCCTTAGCCCCTAATATGGGAGTATCTAAGGTACCGGAGCCGAGACTAGAGGTCTTGGACAAGGTCTTCCAACCAAAGAAGATAATGCCTGCTGAGGTGAAATATGTTGATATCGCTGGTGCAGCCAAAGGCTTCGGTAAAGGTGATGGAATAACCGGCCAATTCCTGAACTACCTTAGTAATGCCGATGCCCTGCTCCAAGTAGTCCGAGTCTTTGAGGACGAGAATGTGCCCCATATTGAGGGTAGCATCGACCCGAAGCGCGATATGACTACCATGGATCTGGAGCTTATCTTCTCTGATTTAGCCATAATCGAAAGAAGAATCAAGCGCCTTGAAGACTCTCTAAAAGGTGCTAAGCCGTCAGAACGTGACCCACTTCTTAAGGAGCAAGCCCTACTTCAAAAGATTAAGTCAGGATTAGACAAAGATATATCAATTTGGCAACAAGATTTAGTTGCCGAGGAAATCAGAGGCCTAGCCAATTATCAATTTCTTACCGCAAAACCTATGCTAGTGGTCCTGAATATTGGAGAGAATCAACTGGCGCAGGCTTCTTCCATTGAGGCTGAGCTGCGCTCAGTCTATTCCTATCGTCAATTCGAGGTGGCGGCTCTATGCGGTAAGTTAGAAATGGAGTTGGCTCAACTGACCGATGCTGAGGCTGAGGAATTCCGCGATGCCCTGGGACTGAGCGAGCCAGCGCTCGATCGTATCATCAGACTTTCCTATCAGCTCTTAGGACTAGTCTCCTTCTTTACCACAGTCTCCCAGGAATTGAAAGCGTGGACAATTACCAAAGGAACCACTGCCTTGAAAGCTGCGGGAAAGATTCATTCTGATATTGAGAAGGGCTTTATCCGGGCTGAGGTGGTAGGTTTTGACGATTTGGATAGCTGCGGCAGTCTAGCTGAAGCACGAAAACGGGGTCTACTCAGACTTGAGGGCAAGAATTACGTTGTCCAGGACGGGGACGTGATAACCTTCCTGTTTAACGTTTAGAACAAAATCGCTCTCAGCTAACATGGTAGCCCGACGTGCGCCACGAGTGCTCCTGAGTTGGTTTGCCATCCTTTTGTAGATGGTATTCAACATCCTTTTGTAGATGGTATAATAGACCAAAAGGTTGCAGTCTCAATAACAAGGAGAGGTAATGAAGCAAGGCATAAAAGTTGTTGCCTGGTTTGATGAAGTAACGAAAGCTGATATTCCTCTGGTGGGTGGTAAGGGGGCAAACTTGGGTGAGATGTTTCATGCTGGGATCCCAGTGCCGGGAGGTTTTATTGTTACTGTAGATGCTTATTTCAAGTTTCTGGAAGTCGCGAAACTTGTAGATAAAATTCCCCAATATCTTGAGAATCTGGATGTCAATGACAGCGAAGAGCTTCAAGAGGTATCTAAGCTGATTAAGAGCAAAATCTCTAACTCCTCTGTGCCTGCCGATATGATTGACGAAATCAAGAGAGCCTATCGCAAACTGGGTGGAGGGCTGGTGGCGGTGCGCTCCTCGGCCACGGCTGAAGACTTACCCGACGCATCTTTTGCTGGGCAACAAAGCACTTTTCTCAACGTACAAGGTGAAGATGAGGTAACAGCAGCAATACAAGCCTGCTGGGCCTCGTTGTTCGAGCCTAGAGCCATATTCTATAGACATGAACACGGTTTCGACCATTTGAAGGTGGGCATTGCGGTACCGGTGCAAACAATGGTCCAGTCAGAAGTCTCTGGAGTTCTATTCACTGTGGAACCTTTAACCAGTGATCGAACGAAGATTCTGGTTGAAGCGATCTATGGACTCGGTGAGGCCATTGTTTCCGGTGAGGTTACTCCTGACCAGTATATCTTAGACAAGGAAGAACTTAGTATTATTCATAAGAAAATAGCCAAGCAGGAGTGGCAGTTAGTAAGGAATTCGAAAGTGTCGCCAGGTGAGCTGGAACTGAATGTTAGGCTCGCCGTTCCGGTATCAAAGCAAGCCGTGCAGAAATTAGCTGACAAGGATATCCTAGCTTTAGCCAAATTAGGCAAAACGATTGAGGATTTGTATCAATCCGCTCAAGACGTCGAATGGGCGAAGCAAGACAGACGGCTATTCATTGTACAAGCTCGGCCGGTAACCACTTTGAAGGAAGAAGAGGACGTTGAGACACTTCCTGAAATCAAAGTTGAGCCAGTTTTGACTGGTGTCGCGGCTAGCCCGGGGATAGCTGTTGGCATGGTTACAATTGTGCCTGAGGCTTCTCAGATAAGCAGAGTCAAGAGCGGGGACGTTCTAGTAGCGGAAGTGACAACTCCGGATTTTGTGCCAGCGATGAAGCGAGCTGTGGCTATAGTCACCGAACGTGGTGGTCGGACTGCTCACGCAGCTATTGTCAGCCGCGAGTTGGGTATCCCTTGCGTAGTCGGCACAGAAGCAGCAACCAAAGTCCTCACCAATGGGCAGGAAATCACCGTGGATGGCTACCGAGGACGAGTCTATCCCGGTAGAGTAGCAGAGGAAAGGAAAACCGCTCCGGCTGTTATTACTGGGGAAAGGATTGCAACACGAACCAAAGTCTATGTCAATCTGGCTGAGCCCGAGTTGGCCGAGGCTGTGGCAGCACGGCACGTAGATGGGGTTGGCTTGCTCAGGGCCGAGTTTGTGATCGCTCAGATCGGAGGGCATCCGCGGTTTATGCTGCACGAGGGTAAGGGGGCGCAATTTGTAACAGAGCTAACTCGCGGTATTACCACTTTTGCCAAGGCTTTTCGCCCTCGTCCGGTAGTCTACCGCACTACCGATTTCAAAACCAACGAATATAGAAACTTGCGCGGTGGGGAGAAATACGAGGAAGTCGAAGAGAACCCAATGCTCGGTTACCGCGGCTGCTCCCGATATACGCGGGAACCTGAGGTTCTCAGACTGGAAATAGAGGCCATCAAGAGAGTATGCCAGCATTATGACAATCTATACGTAATGATTCCTTTTGTTCGTTTTGTAGATGAAATGGAAAAGATAAAGAAGTTTTTCATAGCTGAGGGATTATACCAATTTCCCACTTTTAGATTGTGGATGATGGTCGAAGTGCCATCAAATGTCTTTCTTATAGACAAATTCATAGACGTCGGTATCGACGGCATCTCCATCGGCTCCAACGACTTGACTCAGCTCATTTTGGGGATAGACAGAGACAATTCCAAGCTAGCAGCGGAATTTGATGAAAGAAACGAGGCGGTGCTTCAGGCTATAGAGAAGGTTATTAAGGTTTCGGTAAGCAAGGGCATTACCTCTTCTATCTGTGGACAAGCGCCTTCAGTCTACCCCGAACTCACTGAGAACTTGGTGAAGTGGGGGATTACTTCAGTTTCAGTAACCCCAGACATGATTGATAAAACAAGACGTATGATTGCTGCTGCTGAAGCAAAACTTGGCTAATCGCAGGATTGTACTAGAGTAGCGAAGCAAGAGCTTAAGTTTTGATGGTTAACCTGAATATTCGGCAGCGCATAGAAGAAGCTGAAGAGAGCCTTGCCCCTTGCGCATCAAGAAGCAGGCTTAGCCAAGGCAGACTTAGGTCGGAGGAATCTTGCCCAATACGGACAGCATTTCAGCGTGATCGTGACCGAATTATTCACTCCAATGCCTTTCGCCGCCTGAAGCACAAGACTCAGGTTTTTGTCGCCCCGTTGGGTGACCATTATGTAACGCGTCTCACGCATACCTTAGAAGTTTCTCAGATTGCTCGGACTATATCTAGAGCGCTAAATCTCAATGAAGACCTGACCGAGGCTATTGCTTTGGCGCATGATCTGGGGCATACCCCCTTTGGCCACGTGGGTGAGGAGGTTCTGAATGAGGTTTGCCCTGGTGGGTTTAGGCACAATGAGCAGAGTCTAAGAGTCGTCGATTTGCTCGAGAAAGGTGGGCAGGGGCTGAACCTTACTTGGGAAGTGCGGGATGGTATTCTAAAGCACTCTAAGAGCCGGATTGATGTCCTTGGGGAAGGTTGGACGGAAGTTGGTACTATCGAAGGTCAGGTAGTCAAGATAGCTGATATCGTAGCTTATATTAACCATGATGTTGCTGATGCTATAAGAGCTGGTGTTATTAGTGAAAATGAGTTACCTGATTGTGCGGTCAGTCTTCTTGGTCATTCCTCCTCCAGGCGAATCAACTCCTTAGTCTGCGATATTGTTAGCTATTCTTCGGCAACTATTGGCAATTCCAATCTAGAAAAGGTAACCATAGGCATGAGTCCTCAAGTTTTGGAAGTGACCAATAGCCTGCGTGAATTTCTTTTTGACAAGGTGTATAATCGTAGTTTGGCCAGTAAGGAGACGAGGAAGGCAAGGAAAGTGATACGTCTCATTTACTCATACTTTTTGAAACATGGGGACAAACTACCTGCGGAATACGCTTTGCGTGACGACAGTGTAGAACGAAAGGTCGCTGATTATGTCGCCGGCATGACTGACCTGTATGCCTCACGGATGGCTCAAGAAATCTCATCCCGAAAGGCACGGATTTCCTAGAACCGTGACTTCGGGGCAATCAATGGAATCTCAGAATGAGCGCAATTGACGAAGTAAAACAGAGACTGGACATCGTGCAACTCGTCTCTGAATATGTCAGCCTCAAGAAATCGGGGCGGAACTTCAAGGCTCTGTGTCCATTTCATGCTGAGAACACTCCGTCGTTCTTCGTTTTCCCAGAGCGGCAAAGTTGGCACTGTTTCGGAGCTTGCGGTGCTGGAGGCGATGTTTTCTCCTTCATCATGAAGAAGGAAGGATTCGATTTCGGACAGGCGCTGCGCCTTTTGGCTGAAAAGGCGGGTGTTACTCTGGGTGCCCCGTCTGGCTTGCGGAAGCAAATTGGCGACAAACAGAGAGAGGTACTATTTCGAATCAATGAAGCAACTGCCGAGTACTACCATTACCTCCTCTTGAGTACTTCGGCAGGTGAGGTGGCCAGGAATTATGTGGCTGGTCGAGGTCTATCGCCCCAGACAATTGACAACTTCCAATTAGGTTTTGCTCCAGAGGGATGGGAAACTCTTCGGCAGTACTTGATGGGTAAAGGTTATGAGGAGGCAGAGCTGCTGGCTGCTGGCTTGTTGGTGGAACGGGAGGGTGGAGGTACTTATGACCGTTTTCGTAATCGGCTAATGTTCCCTATTCGAGATATTCAGGGTAATGTTCTGGGCTTTGGCGCCAGGGCGCTGGATGAGTCCTTGCCTAAATATCTTAACTCCCCTCAGACACTGATTTTTGATAAGAGCAACGCCCTCTACGGGATTGACCGGGCCAAGGCCGCTATTCAGCAAGACAATTTGGCAATAATCACAGAAGGTTACATGGATGTCCTTACAGCTCACCAGCACGGGTGGGAGAACGTAGTTGCTTCTATGGGGACGTCCATGACTGGAGGTCAATTGGCTATCATCAAGGCCATTCTCAAGAAGCTGACCCGAAACTTGATATTGGCTCTTGATGCTGATGCTGCTGGTGAAGAAGCCGTTTCGAGGAGTGGGGAAATCGTCGATAGAATGTACGAAGTGCCATCAGATTACGCTTGGATGAAATATGACGATGCTTACGATTTTGAAGCAAAAATTCTTGGCTTGCCGCAGGGCAAGGACCCGGACGAGGTAATCAGGGACGACGCTTCTCAGTGGCAAAAGCTCATAACAGATGCAAAACCCATGATTAATTTCATTCTTGATACTGTAATTGCCAAGGTTGATTTGGAGAGCCCTAAGGATAAATCTACGGCTGTAGACAAGCTCTTGCCGTTACTTTCCCAAATAAAGGATCCGATACGACGGGGCCACTATGTTCAGAAGCTTGCTCAACTGCTCAAGATTGCTGAGAGTTATGTGGAGGACAGGTTAAGACAATTCCAAGCCGCCGAGAGAAGGCGAAGAGTGAGCAAGGGCTTTCGGAGCCCCACACTCGCAGTCCCTGCGCTTGTCTCATCCAGCCCGCTAGAAGAATATTGCTTAGCTTTATTGCTTCAATATCCAGATCTCAAGTCAGAAGGTATGGGATTATCGCCAGATTATTTCGAGCATAGTGAGAATCGAGAGCTGTTTCTAAAATGGCAACAGAGTGATGAGTTTCCTTCTCTCGAAGATAGCCTCGATAGCAGTCTTTATGAGTATTTGGGCAGTCTGCTGGCTAAGGATTTCCTCCCAACCTTAAGAGAGAGTGAGGTGGCAAGGCAGCAAACCCTGAATGACTGTATTGTTCGCTTGCAAGAGAGATGGCTAAGGAGCTTGGAGGCCAAGAAAGAGGAGCTTTTGGCTATGGAAGCAGAGGTAGGTGGGGTAACGGCACAACTAACTAAATTGGAAGAACAGGGTATAGAAGAGAGCAAGCAGCTTAGGGAGGTCTTCGTCAAGCAAGGGCATCGGCGACAACCGATAACAAGGAGGACTGAGCAGTGAGTTCAACTCGAGATGACGAGCTTCTATCTTTTTTCCCTGGTGTGAAAGACAATGGTGAGCTAGACTCTGATGATATCCTTGGCATCAGATCCGAGGTTGAGTCACTCGGACTTCCCGGTAGGGGTTGGGGTGCCTTTGATGAAGAGGAGTCAGAAGAAGATGCTGCCAAGATGGCCCCTTCGTGGGAAGGTGAAGAATCTGCTGACCTTGAGGAGGGGCGGGCAGGTAAGCCAGAACCAGAAGTTAGATCGACAATTGGTCTTGAAGTAGTGCCCAGTGACCATGAGGTAATTGATGACCCAGTTCGTATGTATTTACACGAGATTGGCAAAGTGTCACTTCTCACCGCGGCTGATGAGAAGGCATTAGCTAGCAGAATAGAAGGGGCCAGATACCTAGAAAAGATTGAAGAGCTTTACTTTCAGCGCCATGATGAATATCCTTCACCGGTTCATCTGATTGTTTATTTGATTCGTCATTTACTTGCAGCTGAGCCAATAGTTTGCGGTCTTGCCGAGCGACTCCAACTTGCTGCTACAGATAGCGTTACCGAGAGAATTCGTGAGCCCAAGCTGCGGGCGGCTATCGATGGTGTAATCGACCAAGAACTGGTAGAAGCCATTGCCGAAGCCAATGACAAAAGCACTTTAGAAGTTGCGCAGAGCTTGATACATCTTTCTATAGATAGCCGGCTTTTGCCTCGACAATTGGTGGCGATTATAGGGGACAAAACCCCTTGGAGTCAGGTGGAATCTCTGGTAGCCGAGCCTGTTGCCCCCGAATTCCTTTCCCAGCTTCATTCTATGAGCCAGCAGTTTAGAGCTCATTTCAGCAAGGTTAGAAGAGCAGCAGAGAAATCAGAAAAACACCTTACTGAAGCCAATCTACGCTTGGTGGTCAGTGTCGCCAAGAAATATGTCGGCCACGGAATGCCGCTTCTTGACCTTATCCAGGAAGGGAATATCGGTCTAGTTCGCGCGGTCGAGAAATTCGAATATAGAAAAGGCTATAAGTTTAGCACTTATGCTACTTGGTGGATTAGGCAAGCTATTACCCGAGCCATAGCCGATCAAGCTCGTACCATTCGTATCCCAGTCCATATGGTAGAAACCATCAATAGACTGCTGAAAGTCAATCGTCGGCTAGCTCAAGAATTTGGTCGTGAACCGAGTTATCAAGAAATTGGCGACGGCATGGAAATCTCAGCAGAGAGAGTAAGGGAAATCATGAAGCTGTCACAAATGCCGATATCTCTAGAGATGCCCATCGGCGAAGAGGAGGACAGCCACCTCGGCGACTTTATTGAAGATCGAGCCACTTTGCCGCCAGCCGATGCTGCCTCACGAGAATTGCTTAAGTTGCAACTAAACAAGGTACTGTCTGAGCTCACCGATAGGGAGAGAAGGGTTATAATGCTTAGATTCGGATTGGAGGATGGACGGGCCCGGACTTTGGAGGAAGTAGGTAGGGAGTTCAATGTAACGCGAGAGCGGATCCGTCAGATTGAAGCTAAGGCGTTGCGCAAGTTGCGCCATCCCAGCCGAAGCCGAAAACTGAAAGATTATCTGGAGTGAACTCGCTTGGCGCTGCGGCCATAAGGAGGGAAATAAATGAGGCTGATTAGGGGATGCATTACCGTTGTTGGCATCATCGGAATTTTGGTCATTATCGCCCTAATTATGGGTTACTATCTTTATTCCCTTAGGCCTTGGATTCAAGCGAAAATGACGCCGGTAGCGGTAACCGCCGAAGCTGCTCAAAGTTTTGATCAGAAGTTCGAAGCCCTGGAAATGGAAATTCACCAGGCAATTGCGGCTGGCGAGGAAAGAGAGACAGCCTTGGTGATCACTGAGAAAGAAGTCAATTCCAAGCTGGTTGAGGTTTTGGCCGAGGGTGATTTGCCGTTTGACCAGATATTGGTTAACTTTCGTGAGGGGCGTTTCTTAATTTACGCTGTAGCGGATGTTCCTGGTGTTGCAGCTAGAACAGGGGCAATAGGGCGAATACAGGTTGTGAATGGTGATCTCGAAATAGTATTAGAAGATTTTGATTTGGGTAAGCTGCCCTTGCCACAAGCTGTGAACGGCGGGATAGAAAAGCTGCTGGATATTATGGTAAAACTGAAATTGGCTGACGTACCTCTGGAGATAACTGACGTTGAAATCAGTGACCGCGAGCTAACTGTCTCTGGGTTAATCAAGAGTGCCGACTAGAACCTTCCTGATTGCCCCAGCATGCGCATCAAATTCTTGGGCAGTCCCCCTTTGGCTACCGTTTTAGTCAGCTTCTGTATCTGGTGGAATTGATTCAGCAATTGGTTGACGTCTCTAGTCGTGGTTCCGCTGCCCTGCGCAATACGTCGTCGTCGGCTGCCATTGATAATAGTTGGGTTGTGTCGCTCTTCGGGAGTCATAGATAGGATGATGGCCTCCATTTTTCTCATCCGGTTTCCTTCGCCTCCGTCAAGGGCACTCGGGACAAGCTTTGAAAAGCCGGGCAGCATTTCGGCTAATTGAGTCAGTGTACCCATCTTCTCGACCTGACGCAATTGCCACAGAAGGTCTTCAAGGTCGGACCCTGAGGTGCGCATTTTTCTCTCTAGCTCTCTGGCATGCTGTTCATCAAAAGCCTTCTCCGCCTTCTCGATGAGGGTAAGCATATCTCCCATGCCTAGGATGCGTGATGCTAACCGGTCAGGGTGAAAGAGTTCAATCGCATTCGTTTTTTCACCGGTGCCAATAAACTTCACTTGTACTCCAGTGACAAACTCGATAGAAAGAGCGGCACCACCCCGAGCATCTCCATCCATCTTAGTTAGAATAAGCCCACTCAGCCCGATATTCCTGTTGAATTCCTCAGCTACGTTCACCGCATCCTGCCCAGTCATGGCGTCAACCACCAGTAATGTCTCTGAAGGCTGAATTTCAGCTTTGAGTTGGGCCAATTCTCTCATCATTGTTTCATCAATGTGAAGACGCCCTTGCGTATCAATCAGCACCCAAGTAGCTGCTATCTCCGTAGCCCGCCTTAAGGCTCGACGACAGACGGTCAACGGTGCCACCTCAGAATCTTCACAGTAGACAGGTATATCCAACTGTTTGCCCAATATCACCAACTGGTCCGCAGCAGCCGGTCGGCGGGTATCAGCAGCTACCAACAAAGGATGTTGCCCGGAATGTCTAAGGTACAGAGCCAGCTTGGCCGCTGTAGTAGTTTTTCCTGACCCCTGCAAGCCGACAAGCATGGCAGTTGAAGGGGGCCGGTCGGCTGTCTTGAGGTGGCTAGGCTCTCCGCCCAAGATAGCTATGAGTTCCTCATTGACAATTTTCATAATTTGCTGGGCTGGGGCTAGACTTTCCAACACTTTCGCAGTCAAAGCCTGCTCTCTTACCCGAGCTAGAAAGCTTTTCACGACCTTGAAGTTAACATCCGCTTCCAAAAAAGCTAAACGTATCTGTCGCAAGGCCTCGTCAATGTCTTTCTCACTCAGCCTTCCCTTATTACTAAGGTTTCGCAGTACGCTGCTCAACTTCTCAGTCAAAGCTTCAAACATTACTTACCCCACGCATAGTATTCTACTTAGGGGAGTCTTTGCAGTCAATTGTGATAAAATAAGAATAGCGTTGCGAAAACGATAAAGACTACATTGGCGGCAGTCTAATAATGTTCAGAGCTTCTCACTTCAGGCTGAATATGTTTCAGCAATGCCCGAGGCAATACAAGTTTCATTACATTGACGACCTCAAGAATGTTTTCCGAAAAGCGCGGCCTTATCTCACCATGGGCGACCATGTCCACGCTGCACTTAAGGACTTTTTCTCTGTTGTCCCGGTCAGCGAGCGAAGCCCCTCAAAACTTGAGGGTTTGTTGCGCGAAAAATGGCGGCGTAATCGCAGCGGGTTTAGTGACATAGAGGATGAGAAGAAGTGGGCTGAGAAAGCTCTGAAACAGTTGAGCTGGTTCGCTCGGAGTCAGGACGTAGCAGTTATCCCCATTATGGTAGAGGATTATCACAGGGTAGAACTTTCTGTCGATATCACTTTGATTGGCAAAATAGACCGAATCGACAAAGAAGCTGATTACGGTTTACATATTATCGATTACAAGACTGGCAAAATACCAGCCGAAATAGACCAAACTCAGCTCCATATTTATGCCCTTATCCTGTCTAAGGAACAAAGCTTGCCGGTTAACAAGGCCTCCTATCTTTATTTGGAAGCTGGTGAGTTCCGAACTCTTGAGCCAACTGCTGCAGATTTGGATCACGCTACTTCCTATATAATTGACCTAGTCGATAGAATACGCATGGAGAGGGAGTATCCAGCTATCCTAAACAATTACTGTGGAACCTGTGATTTTCTTGAAATTTGTCCGAAGAAAGAAGAGGCTGTTAAGTTGACTGCTAGCGAAGACGAATTAGACTTCTAGGGCCGGATGCACATTATGTAAACAGCGTTGCTAATGGGCAGCTCTAGCAACTCTCGAATTCTCATGGCAGGGCAAGTTACCACGAAGGCAGTACTGTTCGTTAGACAACGAAGGGATTCTCATGTTGCTAGCTCTTGACAAAGATTTCAAAGAGAGTCAACGTATTTAACCAGAATTCATAAAGATCAAGGAGCCAACCAGGATAGGCAATTTGGGAATTTGGCAAACCCCTGTAGAGCATCCAGTGCCTGCTGCCTGTGGCTACATGGTCTGCGCCTGGAGAGGTCTTTCGGTGCATTTCAGAGACTTGCACCGAGACAGGTGCAAAGGTGTAGAGAAGTGATACCGGTCAAGCTTTCACTTAACAATTTCATGTGTTACCGAGACAATGTTCCACCGTTGTCTTTTGATGGAGTTCACGTGGCTTGTCTTTGCGGAGACAACGGTAACGGGAAATCAGCGATTCTCGATGCCATCACGTGGGCACTATGGGGCAAATCTCGGGCCAAGAGTGATGACGACTTGATTCACCAAGGACAGTCCGAAATGGAGGTAGAGTTAGAGTTTGCTGCCGGCGAACAGCAGTACCGTGTTCTTCGAAAGCATGTTAAGAAACCTAGCCCCTTGCGTGCCGGTCAAACCATCTTGGAACTTCAAATAGCCAGCGATGGAGGTTTCAAGCCGATTTCTGGTAATTCTGTGGCGGAAACTCAGCAGAAAATAATCGAACTCCTGCGTTTGGATTACGAGACATTCAAGAATAGCGCTTTCTTGCGCCAGGGACATGCTGATGAGTTTAGCATTAAGCGGCCTGGCGAACGCAAAGAGATACTCGCTAGCATCCTCGACCTTTCTCGCTATGACGAGCTTGAGAAGAGGTCCAAGAACTTGGCCGGTGAGAGGAGAGCCAAGGCGGATGAACTCGCGACCACTATAAATGAAATCGGACGCCAACTTGCTTACAAAGCTGAGTATGAGGACAGGGCTGAAAGGGTACGACACGAAATTAGCCAAATTGAGGAACAGAAAAAGGTTGAAGAAGCAACTATTTTCACCTTACGTCGGCGAAAGGAATCTCTAGAGGTGAAGAAGGAGCAACTGTCTAATACCGAGGTTCACCTTAGCGAAGCAAAGCAGGAAATGGAACGTTGGCAAGCAAGAAAGACGCAACACCGAGCAAGAATAGTGAAATATGAACAGGTATTGCTAGAAAGCGAGGCGATAGAAAAAGGTTATTCTGATTTGGTGGAAATCAAGAGGCTGAATGATGAGTCTAACCGGAAGTTGAGTCAGGTGCTTGCTTTGAAGGAACGCATAAATAGTTTAGACAAAGTCATCAGGCTGGCGGGTGAGGCGCTCACTATAGACCATGAGGTAACCCAACGCAAAATTGCGGAGCATGAAGCTGAGTTTGAGAGGGCACCTCAGCTTGAAGAGGCGTTAATCCAGGCGCGTAATCGTGTCGCTGAGTCAACGAAGGCTGAGGAAGCGGTAGCTGAAAAGAGGAAGCAGTCTCAGGGTATTGTGTCTCGAATCAGCTATTTGGAGTCTATGAATGCCCAGCTTGAGAGGGAAAGCACAGATTTGGACGGAAAGCTCAGACTATTAGCTCAAGGCGATGTCCGTTGCCCTTTGTGCGAGACTGAGCTCGGAGTGGATGGGTGGCAACGTATACAGGAGAAACTTGCCGCAGAAGCCGAAGACAAAGTTAAGTGTCAACGAAATAACAACCAGGAGCTTGGCAGGAGGAGATTGGAACTTGGGGCTCTGGAAAACGAATTGGCTGCAATGGAATCTCTGGTAGACAGGGAGCGAGCGAGTCGCCAGAGAGAGCTAAGCATTATCGAAAAAGAGCTT
>JACKQG010004024.1_pt1 | contig 17379 bp, 8 predicted proteins | sample 8237621 | NCBI WGS metagenome assembly JACKQG01 (sample SAMN15677084, study PRJNA649215) | marine metagenome | biome: marine; feature: Black Sea; material: saline water; isolation source: suspended particulate matter (SPM) from the Black Sea western gyre | collected 2013-06-09/2013-06-10 | depth...
AGTTAGAGCCATTTAATTTTTTGAGATTTAATAACTATTCTTCATTTTGTTATTATACTAAAATGAAGAATAGTTGAATATGTTTATCGTTTTCAAATAACATTATTTGTAATGTTCATTTCAGCAAAATTAATTTTTGAGACTTTGAAAATTCTGTCGTTTCCATCCTTGCCAAATAAATACCGGAAGGCACATGTTGGTGTCCCATATTTTTCCCATCCCAACTTAATGAATGGATTTCAGGGGAAATTTCTCCATTTACTAATGTAATGACTTTTTCACCTTTAATATTGTAAATGGAAAAATCCACATTTATAGCTTTTTGAATGGTCAACGGAATAGTTATTTCATTGTTAAACGGATTTGGATAGGGTGGTGACAGATTAAATTTCTCCGGTGAAAATCCGGTATCAATAATATTTAACGGTGGACCGGTATATCCTGTATTGTTGGGAGTGGTCAAACATAAAATCATGTAGCCATATTGAAAAACCACATTTTGATGAATAAAATCAGCATTATTACCGTCGAATGTATGGGTCGCTTTTCCCCATCGTGCCGTATTCCATCCATCGAAAGGGTCTTCCCAAAGTTGGATAAAATTGTTTCCCGTTCCTGTATTCCCTGAACCAGGAACGTATGCGTAATATTTCACCCAATCGTAGATAGCATAAACCGAGAGAATATTCGGGTCAAAGGGGCCAACCCAATCTTCGTAGATAGGGGGCCAGATATTCATCATGATTTTTTGATATTTATCGAGTTCTGCAATATGGTTTCCGCTTTGCTGATATACTTCCACTCCATCCACGAACCATGCCACGTAATCCGGTGTCCACTCGAATGCGTAAATATGAAATTCTTCATGGGGATTGTAGTTTAATGGTTGATGATAAACATGATGATTTTGTCCCGGCGTAATGGCGTTGAACTGAATATCGTCGTTGTATTGTCCTAAAAATTCAATATCAATTTCATTCCAGTTTTCTGCACCGCCGGATGTATAATCATGGTAAGTAAAAAAGGACGAAACCACTCCACTCCCGGGAGCAGATTTCATTCTTACTTCAAATCGGCCATATCGAAAACTTTCCAACGTTCTCAATTCGCCACCGCAATAAGGTTTGGCTGAAAGAAGGGTTAAGGTGAATCCTAAAAATATTGCAAAATATGTTTTGATTTTCATGGGTTGATTCTCCGTCCAAAGTTAAGGATATTGTCTGTTGTTATTATGGGAAATGCCGGCACCATGATTGGATAGGGAACGCCTTTTTGCGAAACGGTCATGTCAACAGATGTGAGTTCAATAGATTCAAAATTATTCATGTTTAATTCAATTATTTTAGAATAAACTGCCTGTAATGAATCCACAATGGGATTTAATGCAGAAGCATAATATTCAGGATTACTATCCTTTATTTTTTCCGATTCTATGATTGAATGTCGATAATCCCGAGCAAGATAGGCATCAGACCAAAGTTGTTCATTTAAAATCACAGACGGATAAGTGCCATATCCTTTTTCGTAACAATATTTTTTTATTTCAATATCACGAACCAAATCAGCAATTGCCAATCGTAATTGTTGTGGAAATGCGGCTCTATTCATTTTCTTTTTTCTGAATACCAATGGATGGGATTGTAGTTGATTATGAAAAGATTTTATCGTCGTAGTATTACCATCAATCTTAAAAAGAATATTTGTTTCATCCAATTTTTCAGGGTGTTTCGTCTCTGTTAAATCAGACGTAAAATCAAATTCAGGGTCATCCCAAATTGCAACGTTAAATTTGGATTGTTTTACCGAATCTGATTGTAAATAATATTCTTTTACCCGTTCTGCATAAGCAGGAAAAACGTCTGGATTTAATTCCAATTGTTTCCCTGACATAATTGTGCTTACCCAACTTTTGTATTGTTTCTTTGCTTCGTTTTCTTTGAGTCGTTCCCGCACATCTAACATACGTTGAGTTTTTTCCGATTCAGCCATTGCCGGTCTGTCCGTCCAACCATTTATCTGAATCAACAAATACGTTTTCTCATCCGTTACCATGGGGCCGATGATGTCTCCCTTTTTAATTTCAGAACGAAAAACTGATTTATGAATTTCTTGAGATTCTCTATCAAACCAATTCAATTGTCTTTGGGGTGGATGTTCATTTCTCCAAATAGCTGAATAGGCAGAATCAAGGGAAACACCATTCGTAATTATCTCTAATAGACGCTCTGTTGAGTTTAAATCGGGCATATTCAAATAAGTTAAATCAACTGTTCTTCCGGACATTTTATATGCGGCTGTCAATGCCCTAGAATTTGGTTTTGTCTGATTATAAAATTCTTCCACATAATGAATCTGCCGCATTGCTTGCTCTTTTCTTCCTTGGACAAATGATTTGAAATTTGGATTATCAAACAATTCAGAATTGGATTTTTCACTTTCCAATGCGAATAATTTTTCTGCAATCAGAGAATTGAGAATAATCTTCTTGTGGATATAATTTGAATTTCGGCAATAATCGGGACGAAGTGTGTATTCTGCTCGGCGGATGAAATCCTGTTTTGTGATTGTCCGGGAACCCACCTTCGCCAAAATAGAATTATTCTCTATTGTAGGAGAAGAGCAGGAAATAATGAACGCAATAAATAAAATCCAAACATTGAATTTCATTGGATTTGTTAAAAATTTAAACTGACAGTTGTTGCATGAACATTCCCCAAAATGCCCATTGTTTTATAAGCATAGTCCACCGTAAGCGATTGGTTTTTGAGAAAATATAATTTTACACCCAGTCCGCCCGTTATGCCAAATTGGGGCTGGTCCATGAATATCGCTTTTTGTCCACCCCGGAATGTAACTGTCGCTTTCCCCGGAAATCGCATTTCATAAGCGACGCCTATATTCAAGGATTCCGTATTATTATTTGGGTGATTGGCATCCACAGCAAAAATTAAGTTAGTATTTTTGGTTACAATTGGTTTCACGGAAATACCAATCCTAAATAACAAGGGCAACTCCCATTCTTGCGGTCGAAACTGTCCAGCCACATCACCATAATTCCCTTCTTCATATTCGGAAATATCAATGGGTTGATACAAATCAATGCCGTCATATTTCATGCGTGTTCCATAATTGGAAATACTCATACCAATGACTAAACCGTCTTTGCGATTTCTTGTTACGCTGAAAAATTGGGTATTAATCATAACACCTAAATCCAATGCAAACGCATGAGCCGAACTATGCCAAATATTTGATTGAACTAATTTTGCCGATGAGCCAAACGAAAACCAAGATACAATTCGACGGCTGTAAGACAGTGAAAATGCTAATTCATTTGCTGTGAATTTTTCGCCCGTTCCATCTTGATAATCCAACGTGGTAACATCCATATCACCGTAACCTACTTGAGTAAGTCCAAATCCGATGGTTCCGATTCTGGGAATGGACATGGCGCCGGCAAAAAACAGTGTGTTAATATCAATCACCCACGGCTGAATCATAAATTGAACGGCTGTTCCGCGAAAGGATGCAAGTCCTGCCGGATTCCAATAAATAGAAGATAAATCATTTGCCACAGCCACGTATGCTTCACCCATGGCACTAGGTGCACTTCCAATTCCTATTTCAAGGAAATTGGCTGTCGTAGTTCCATACCGATGAATCTCCTGTGAAAACCCAATATTGCACATAAATACAGCCAATATTGTTATCATAATAATCTTCATTTTATTACCGCAAATTTGCCCAATTTTACATCACCAGTAACATCGGACTCCACATGGTAAAGATACATTCCCGCTGCAATTTCCAATCCTTCCCGAGTGAGCATATCCCAATGAATAATGCCATTTTCCGGTTCATTATTCACATCGATTTTATCCACCAAAACACCGCTCACCGTAAAAATATGTATGGTGCATTCCGCAGGAATATGGGTGAACATTAATTTTCTCCGCTGATTTAAAAACGGATTAGAAACAGCCGATTCCATCATATTCGTCATAACGTATGGATTCGGAACAACTTTGATATTTTTCATATCGCCGGCAAGTGCAACTTCATCTAACGAATCAGAAGAAGAAACCGTGAATCGAATCGAATCTGTTACGAAAAAAGGACGGTTCCATGCCACTTGATACACATCCCCGGACACGGGATAATTTGATGCATCGGAAAAAAGGAAATCAATAACAAATGCCGTTGCTCGCCATCGGGAAACCGTCGGAGCCCCCACAATAATTCGGTCTTCAAATAATTCAAATATGTCATTATCATTCATATCTTGAACTACGATATCCATGGTATCTATTTCTCCAAATGCATCATGTATGACAAAAAAATTAACGGCAGGTGAAACAATGATATCATTTCGAGATATGGATTCTCCTAACTCATCTCGAACACCTGATTGATTCGTAATTTGCCCTACATAAGCAGAATCATCATCGGTGAAAACGATACGATAATCCCAAGGAATTGATGCTCCTTCCGATGTAGATGGGGAAATATTTATAAAACCTGAACCGGTAATCCATCCGGAATTTTCCACATCAAATTCTGCAGTTTCCACCGATTGCAGAAGATTGATTTGCAGTCCGTCAAAAATGTCACTATTTATTTCGCTCATTGAATTGAGTGACCAATAATTTAAGGTGTCGTGATAAATGAGATTTGTGCCAATATAACCGGATGAATCTTCCGAATAAATCAAAAGTGAGTTGTCCGTTACATCATGAATCTTATAAGAATTTGTTACATAAAGAATACTATGGTCATAATTACTAACGGTGGCAAGCGTATCAATTCCAAATGTCATTAAATATTCATGGTTTGCTTTCAAATTTCCTTGTGCTCGAATCAGGAGTGTCACAGTTCCAGTTCCGAGAATATTGTCATTTATTGTCATAGAAACATCCGGTGGAACAAACCCTGCGGATGGTTGGTGGGGAGTAACAATAGCTACATTTTTTCCGATAGAACGAACATTCTCTGCTTCATCCAATTCAATAACAATATTGTTTTCCGACGGCGAAATTCCGGGGCCAATATGCGGCGCCCCAAAATCATATGCCACCACAGCATAATAGTAAGTGCGTCCATTTTGAACCGTATTATCCACAAATACATGGGAAATACCGGAATCTGTTCCAAGGTTATAGCCCATGCCATTGACCAATCCGAAATCTGTAAACCCAAAAATATCGTCCACCAAATCACATTGATAAATGGGTTTTAAAAACATGGGTGTTCCGTAACCGTCCGTAATAATTTCCGCATCGGACATAAATTTATCCGTGGCTCGATAGACCTTATATCCTTCAAAATCGTTGATATTTCCCACAAACGGATCCCGAGTTCGAGTATCTGCTATATCATCCCAAGTAAGAATAATTTCGCCATCCCCTTCCGTGGCAGAGAGTGTGGGCATTTTTGGCGGTTGAGCAAAGCGATAATCTTTTTCGTAAATAACCTGAACAATTCGTTTCAATTCATAAAGTGCGGGAGCGGAATGGTCAGGTGAATTCAAGCCTGCCAGCGGGTCATAGGAATGAAGTTCGGACATTGAAATACGTTCTACACGCCCCTGAAATAATGGAAAAGGTCCTGACGCAAATACTTCAATCAGATTGGATATATTTCCTTCAAATTCCTCCAAAGAATCACTGCCGATTACGCTCCACATGGCTTCATCATTTTTAAACCAAAATGTGGAATTGCTCGCTGCGTGACTCGGAACGGGAAACATGCGAAACGCCGTTAAACCAACCATGTCAGATTCGGAAACATCGGTGGCATTAAAATTGGGTTCAGAACCCACACCTTCTCGATAATCCGGTTTATGATTCCCTTCCGTTCCGTCCGCATCGGGTCCTTCATAATTCAATTCTCCCGGTGCTACGCCATCAATTCCAATATCATCGCCGGCGTATTCACTTAATTGATAAATACCGTCACCGTTCAAATCTTCGCCGTCTTCCCAATCTTGGTCTTCGTCTGCATCCCAATGATTGCGTAAATCATCCATTTCAAGATGATACGCTTCCAAAAATGCTGTCAAATCCGAAATTCCATCCGTAGGTCCCACCATCATTTCTGCTTCATTATCTCTCTTTTCGTCCGTCAAACCATCTTGGTCATTGTCTATATAATCATACGCCATTCCCGGACTTTCAAGATAGGCAAATCCCATGAGTCCCGTGGGCAAACCGCCGGAGCCAACACCGTTAATATCCCAAGAATAAGACATATCTACTTCCGTATCAAAATAACCAATATCATCGGATCCATCATCACCAATGCCGTTATCCACCCAATATCCAAATGCTACTTCCCGCAAATCATAGTCTGAAATATTGGCGATTGAATATTCCCAGAAGATGGCGTCTCGCGCTTGTGGATTATTCCATTGAAATCCCCGAACGGCGACACGCAAACCCAATCCGCCCCAGGGTAAACCGGATTGAATGGTTACATTAGGGCGAATATTTCCAATGCTTTTTCCCGGTCGGGGATAATATTTCACATTGTCTTCGATTCCCAAATTTTCCTGATCTTGAGCATCATTTACCACAAAGTAGGTTTCCTGATCCGCATACGTTACACCGCGACCAAATCGGCCGTCCCATTCTCCTGGCCATTTGGTTTCGTAGCCACTTGCAGGCCAGCCCGATGTTGGCCAAGATTCCGGCCGATTGCTAATGGCTGGATATTCCCCCGTTTCATCAAAATATCCAAATACAGGATAAAATCCCCATTCTACCGTTCCCGTTGGGTCTTTATCCATTTCTTCTCTATAACTGGTTTGGAGATAATAGAGCTCATGATGATCCGTTAAAAGAATCTCTGCCGGTTCTGTAAGTGGAATGGTATCCACTACGGTAGTGCTATCATCTTTGATAAATACTTTCGCTCCAATAAGAAGTCCAATACCGTCAATCATTTTAACACCGTCAGAATTATTTGGCCATTTTGATACATTGGTTTTTGGCCAATCGGATAGTTCGGTTGTATTTCTAAAATATAAATAAATCCTGTTCCCGGTCATGAAGCCTTCCCGCTCTGCTGCTACATCTCCCGCAGAATCTTCCGGACCTTCATAAGGTTTTCCCTGACTAAAAATAGATTGAAACAACATACCAACTAACAATAATTGACTTATGTGAAATTTCATCAGATTTTTATCCCAATCGACACTTTTACATATCTTGGTGCAGAATACATAGCTGGGTTTTGAATACGGTCATCATAGTCATTAAAGTCGCTTCTATGCCCCGCCAAGTCCGTTTCTTGAATGACAGCGGTGTATGCTCTGCCTGTTTGACTGTTCACCCAATTTTCATTCAGTCGATCAAATAAATTAAAAATATTCACTTCAAACTTTGCCTGATAATTTCCAGCAATTGTAAATGATTTATAAAGGGAAAAATCAGCAGAGAATGCAGACGGTTTTCCATCGTTATTTGGATAAAGATTAATCCGGGATAATACACTTTCTGCCAAAGGAGAAAAAGTATATGGCATGCCGGAATTATAAAACCCGGTGACGGTCATTCCGCCACCATTGAATTGATAATTGACGGTTCCATTCAATGTATGACGCTGATCCCAACTCATAGGAATTAGCCGATTTACCGGATCCATACTATTTCCCGCTCGGTCAAATGCTTGAGTGGGATAGTCCGCATTTCCCCGGGTATATTGCAAGGTGTAATTCACATTTGTGCTGATACTTCCCCAACTCATGTCCAGTTTTAATTCTAAACCACGGGCATTTCCATAATCTTTATTGCTGTATAATCCGTATTCAATTTGGTTGTAAGTGGAAATAATTTTTGTGCTCAATAAATTATAAATATCTCTATAAAATAAGGATACTTCCATACCCGCATTTCTTGTGAGCTCCTGCCAAAGTCCAACTTCGTAAGTAATGGTTTTTTCCGGTTTCAGCAGGGGATTTCCCATAGTCGTAGAATAATCACTTGGGGGAACCAATCGTGAATGGTTTTGATATAAAGCATACATGGGTGGCATTTGGAAAAAATGTCCGTAACTGAAATGAAGAACGGCTTGATTCCCCAGTTGATAGGCTAATCCAAATCGTGGACTGATTTGAGTAATAATCGGTGCGTCGGGAAAAGTGGACATCATGGAGTCGGGTAAATTGAGTTGATTCGCCGGATTTCGATTGTCTGATGGATAAGCTGTTTTTGGGTCAAATGCATCATAACGTAATCCAATATTGATGACCATTTCATCGAATTCCATTTTATCCTGAAGATAGAGAGCCGACTCTGTTGGTTTAACCTTATATACGTCGCCATACACAGTTGAATCACCAAAAATTACGGGTGAATAGGATGTATCTTGAGCACTGATGCCGTCAAATTCGTTCCGGATTTCATGCCATTCATTCTCAATAGTATGAGAAAGAAATTGTGCTCCCCATTTAAAACTATGACGATGATTTGCTTGCCAAACCATATCAAATTTTATATTATCACTCTCATGAGTTCGCACGCTGTGCCCTTTTTGCTGACCACCGGTAAAAAATCCGGGACCGTAATTATCGAGATATTTATCGTGGACATATTGTGCATCCGTCGGACTTTCAAAAACATACCAGCCGTTGTATGTATTCATATTTGAATATTTTAAATCATAAAATAATGATTTTCCCAACATGTGATTCAAGTGCAACGTGGCAAATCCTGTCGTCCGATACGCTCCTGCCATGCCATCGGGATTGTATTTAAAGGCGTGGTCATAATCAAACCAATTATCGTCGTTAAAGGAATAAAGGGCAGAAAGACGAAATCCTTTGAATGCTTTTAAGGCGAGCTTTCCCAAAAAAGAAAAATTACTCCGGCGGTTCATTGGAACATAGGAACTATCGCCCGAATGTTCAGAATACCAATCAACAGGGTCATTTGCATAAAAGTTGCTAAAATCATCCACATTAAACCGACGAATTCCATTCAAGTGCCCATTCACTTTTTGGGATCTTACATTTGCGAAAAATGTAAGTTTATCTCCTAAAACAGGACCTTCAATTTGAAATTTATAGTCCTGATTTCGGTCAAATTCTGTTGGAGATAAACCAATAAAAATATCTGTATTATTAGTTTCGTAATTCCCAAAACTAATGGAAGCAGAGCTTTTGAAAACCGGCCCGCCACTTCGGGTAACCACATTCACGATTCCGCTCATTGCTCTGCCATATTCAGCGTTGAAGGTTCCCGTAATCACTTCCAAATCCTGGACAGCTTCCGGCTCAATTTCCACCGACGATCCTACACCGCCAAAACTTTCATCCACTTGAACACCATCCACCAAAAAAGCGACTTCCGTATTTCTACCGCCCCGAAAATGACCATTCACAACGCCGGCTTGCATATTGATTACTGACCCAATATTTTCAATAACCAGATTTTCAATATCGTCTCCGGATATATTTTTGATGGTGCCGGTCTGGTCCTTTTTTGTGTGGATTCGGTCAACCACAACTTGAACCACATCGCCTTCAATGACCGTTTGCTCCATCTTAAAAGCAAACGAAGATGTTCGATTGGTAGAAACTAGCACATCACTCATTTGGATTGTTTTGTATCCAATCATCATAACGCTCACGGAATAGGAACCGGGTGGCAAATTGATGATACTAAACCGTCCATCCGAATCCGCAGCTGCCCCAAAAGAAGTGTTGTCCAATAAAATGTTAGCGCCGGGTAACGATTCACCGGAAATTTTATCGGTTATATGTCCAGTTATTTTTCCTGTAGTTTGACTATATCCCACGGATAAAAACCCAAACAATAAAACCATAAATATGAAAATATTATTAAATGAAAATAAACCTTTTTCTAAACCCCTTTGTGTTTCCCTTTTGACAGGGGAAAAAGTAAGGCTTCTATGTGTTTTCTTTATTCTATTAAGCCATTTAATCCCCCTGTAATAGGGGGACAATGGGGGTTTAATAAATCGAAAATATTTTTGTAAATCCGTCATCATGAAGTCAATCCGTTTTCATGACCCATCTTTGGTTCTCCCCTATGACAGGGGAGAAAACAAAATGATTTTATATTTTGTTTTTTTAGCATCATTTTTTGATTGATGTCAAATTTCATATAGATAGTTCATCATTTTTGAACTGTGGCTGGGTATAAATTAAAGCGGGGGAACTGAAAGTCCCCCCGCTTTTGTGTTATTATTTGAGCAATATCATTTTTCGAGTTTGAACTTTGGTGCCCGCTTCTAATTTATAGAAGTAAACTCCCGATGCCATTTGGTTTGCATTCCACACAATTTCATGATGACCCATGGGTAAATCCTTATTTACCAATTCTCCCACTTGTGCACCCAGCATATTGTAAATGGATAGTTTCACTTGCCCTGCATTAGGCGTGGTGAATTGTATCTTTGTTACCGGGTTAAATGGATTGGGGAAATTTGGATGCAATGCGAATTCCAATGGAATACTTACATCATCATCTATCCCAACAGTCCCTACCGTAATAAATGTATAAGACCAAACAGATGGTGTTTGCCAAGCATTATCATTATTAGAAGGTGACATGACGAGATTCCCTTCCCAGCCGGAACCGTCATTATCATGAAGGGTCGGCTCAACAGGAATGCGATCTCCTGCTATAGGATTATACCGAGCATCGTCTCCGATTAATATTGAATCAAGTGAGATTTTCGCTTCAAATACATAATCAGGATTAAATCCTTCGAAGTAGTAATTCCCATCACCAGATGTTGCCATTACTTGTGCTGAATTCAAATCGTTTACTAAACCTGCTTCGTAGAAAACAAATTTGTAATCGGGTTCTGCTCCACGAGAAAGGGCGGCGTGTTTAGGTCCCTGCTGATCATATAGTCCGATGAATAATTCGAATGCATCAAGTTCCCACCAGTTGCCTTCGCCAGTATAGCCGGTATAATTATTGTCTATAACATCGCCAGCTACATAGAGAAAATCATTATCCATGGCAATGAAAATAGTACCGAATAGGTCGTTATCATCAGTAACAGATCCAATCACATGTGGCGTTCCGAATGAATTATCAGATACACCCAACTCAAATGGTTCGATTTCACTGTCATACCATTCAGATAAATCTCCATCTGCTGCAAATCCTGTCGGAGCGACAGTTACGATTGTAGGAATACCCAACGCAGTATTTGTAGATGCACTGCTTCCGCCACCAATTCCACTTTCGTTTCCTGCTGCATCTGCACACACAACTGCATAGTAATATGTTACGTTTGCATCATCATTTGGCGCATAGAGATAATGGACAGCTGCTTGGGTTCCTTCCAAAATGTCAAGTGCTACAATATCTACAGCGCCAGATCCTAAATCAGTAATGGGTTCAAGACTGGCGAATACATCGTAGGATTCTCCGTCTTCCCCAGGTACATCCGTCCATGTTACAAGATTGTAATATGATGCAGGTGTTCCACTTACATTCTCCGGTGCTGTCGGAGCCACAACATCAAAATATGGACTACCAACCCAAATTTCATCCAGATAAACAGGTCCAGCTAAACCGCCACTTGTAGCAATAATGGCAAATTGGTTCACTGCTGTAATATCCATTTCTCCATCTTCATTATGTCCATGATCATTGTTCCAGAATCCTGCCCAGCGATTAAAATCTGCCAAGGCAATGCCAACTTCTTTCCAAGTACCGTCATATCCACCCACAGCATCCGGTGTTAAAATAAAATGAGCTTCCAATGGAAAATCACCCCCATCTGTTCCGTCACCTGTATTTGTATCAGAAAATCGTATTCGTAATTCAGGTGTTCCGTCTGGTGCCATTATTTTGAATTTCAATGTATCTGATTCCCATGTTCCGCCAAAACTTAAATCAACAGATTCGTTAATTGTCCATACTGGGCCATCCCATTGACCACCATTTTCCCATTTTAGAGAATTGGAACCTGTAGTATAAGCTTCTTCGTCCGTGGTTGTAACTGTTCCGCTCCAACCACCATAAAGAGACATATTTCCCGGTATGGCATATCCATTAAAGAAAATCAAATCCAAAGGTTGAGGACCTTTTAACATTAAATCGTCCAAGACAACTGTTCCTGTAATTACATCGCCTTCGCCGCCACCGCTGACGGAAAATTCAATATCGAATCCTTTTATTCGGTCTGTATCTAATTCGAGATTCCCCGGTGTACCTGCCCAACCCGTATGGTTGAATCCTTCTCCACCCCAAAAATCTCCTGCAATGAGTGGGATATCTATTGTATGCCAACCAGCTGTCATATCCAGAATATAATGGAATGAATAGTAATATTCTCCTAAATCACCCACGTCATCAACCACATCGCCATAATCCCGAAGATTAAAACGAAGATGAACGCGTCCCGCTTCACTGGCAGATGCTACCACATAGTAACTGAAAGATAGTGAATCGTATTGAGACCAATTATACACACCCCCGGAATCGGGATGTAAATGAGTGATTTTTGAATATCCGCCCCAGCCTTCTGCATTCTGGGCAGCATATTCAAATTGCACTGAACCGGCACCGTTGGCTGGATCTGTCACATACGTTGTATTGACAAAACCAAGCGTAGGGTCTGCATTGGTACTGATGGCATAATGTCCACCGGGACCTGTTGCGCCCGATCCTTCCATTACCGGATTATACCAAATCCAATAATTGGTATCAGCTGGTGCAGTTTCAAAATCATCGATGACTTGCCCAAATGATACTAGGGGAAGTATTGACAACATAACAACTGTTATCGTTTTTTTCATGATGTACTCCTTTTGTGTTGTTAGTAAGTTTTAATTTGATACAAGGGTCAGCCCGAAGTATATCCCAACCGTTATTGTCATAATAATAATTGATGCTTTTTTTGCATAAATCCAAGGCGTCATATCCACTGGAGCAGGTTCACGCATTTCGCTTACCGCAATTTCTTCAGATGTCTTTGGTTTTATATGCCCTATAATTAACATGGCAATTACAGAAGCAATAAAACTAATAAAATATCCATGAAGCCAATGAAGATTGCCGTCTCCATTTGCAAAATAACTTGGTACATTTTTTATGTTTACAAACGTAAAAAAAGCATAAAAAGTCATACCAACAACCATTCCTATTTTTGCGGCAATAGCCGGCACATGTTTTGTCCCTATTCCTAAAATAAAAATGCCAATGATAGGTACACTGTATAAACCATTCACTTTTTGTAAATAGGTAAAAATGGATTCCATTTGAGCCAGCATTGGTGCAATGAGAATGGATGCAACAGCCAGTCCCATGCCAAACTTTTTACCCGTTTCTACAATTTGTTCATCGGAAGCAGATTGGTTTATGTATCCTTTGTAAAACTGTAAAGAGAATAAGGTGGAAGCACTATTTAATGCACTATTAAAGGAACTGAGGATTGAGCCCATTAAAACAGCTGCAAATAAGCCAACAGACCAATCAGGTAAAACATGACGAACAACTGCTCCATAGACTTGATCTTGTTTCCCGATTTCCAGTACTCCCGTCATATGAAGTGCAATAATACCGGGGAGACATAACATTATGGGCCCAACCAGTTTCATTGCTGATGCAAATAAAACACCTTTTTGTCCTTCAGCTAAACTTTTAGCAGCCATAGCTCTTTGGACTATAACCTGATTTGTTGACCAATAAAAAACTTGGATAAACATCATTCCTGTTAATAGAGTTGGCCAAGGGATAGAAACAACTTTATGATCAATATTGGTTTGGGTTAATACCGCGAGATATTCGGGGTTTGAATTAAATAATGTTGAAATACCAGATAAGAAAGAACCATCACCCAATTTTATTAATGCAAGTGCGGGAATTGCCAAACCACCAATAAGTAACCCCACACCATTTATGGTATCACTGACTGCAACGGATTTGAGTCCTCCAAAAATAGCATAAGAACTACCCAGCAATCCGATGACAGCCACGACTACCCATAAAGAAATATTTAAATCAAACATACCGATCAATGCCAAAGATCCTGTGTAAAGAACCACCGGCAACAAAACGGTTACATAGCCAAATAAAAATAATCCGGAAACCATGGAGCGCGTAGTTTTATCAAATCTTTTTTCAAGAAAAGCCGGTGTAGTTGTAAAACCGCTTGCCAGATATTTTGGCAGGAAAATTAATGCAGTGGCAATCATTGCGAATGCTGCCAATGCTTCCCACGCCACACCCACCAGAGCTTTATCGCCAAAAACATCCCCGTTTAATCCAACAAGTTGTTCTGTTGATAAATTCGTTAATAACAGAGAACCTGCAACGATGGGCCAGCTCAATGCTCTTCCACCTGTGAAATATTCTTCTGTGGCATTATCGGATTTATCCATTTTTTGGACAATGCGATATGTAAATATCGCTACGGCAATAGTAGCTGCAATAAAAGAAATGAGTGAAAAATCAATTCCGCCGAACATGAATTAAATGTCTTTTTCTATGAACATTTTTTACTCAACTTTTATGTATTCTTACAATAATCACCCCAAAAGATAATTTAATAAAATAATATATTGCAAATTATTTTTAATTTTTTTATATTTATTTGCATATGAAAGTGAAATTAGAAGACATTGCGACGAAAACAGGATATTCAATTGCCACTGTTTCAAGGGTGTTAACCGGGAAAGCTGTTGGGCATTCTAAAAGTGTAGAAAAAATTCTTCAAGCTGCCAGAGAATTGGGATACCGTGCATTAAGACCTATCTACCAATTAGATAAACTTCCCCTAGAAATAGCATTAGTGGCACAGCACCATGCAGAAGAATTTTATTCATGTTTATACGAAAGTTTCGACCGAATAAGTTCTGCTCAAAATATTCAGATGAGCATCCATTCCGTAAAGCATTCAAAAAATTTATTGGATGAATTGCAATTGATATCCCAATTCAACGATGGAATTATTTTAATGACACCCACAATCGATAGCGGTGAATACACAGAAATTGTGAAGTCCTTAAACTCTTTCCCCTTAGTATCTATTGCTCCCATTGACGAAAATGTGATTAAAACAATTACATTCGATTCTTATCAAGGAGGTTGGCTCGCTGCTAAACTTCTTGTTCAATCCGGATTTACTAAATTTGGATTGATTACAGGCCCCTTAATCAAATGGGAAGCTAAATTGCGGCGGAATGGTTTTGTGGATTATTTGCGAGGGAAAGATTTCAAAGTGGAGTGGGAATATAACGGAGACTATTCCTTTCGGTCTGGAGAAAAGGCATTTGAAGATATTGAAAAACCACAAAAGAAAAATTTTGGCATATTTTCATCTAACGACCAAATGGCATTGGGATTTCTCCATACAGCCTTAGAAAACGGGTTCAAAATACCAGGCGATTTCGGAATCGTGGGATATGATAATATGCCTTACAGCAAAGTGTTTTACCCAAAGCTCTCTACGGTAAATACTGATTTAGACACATTGGCAGAAAGCGTTATAGACTATTTAGTATCTATCATAAAAAAACAAAACGAAAAAAATAACAGACTCACAACCACTTTACTTCCAGTCAATATTGTAAAACGGAGAACACATGATTTCAAATAAACATTTAAAATGCATAAGAATGGTTCCTCCACTATTATATATCATTGGAGGATTTATGATGGCAAATTCAAATCGAGATTCATTTGTGAATGATATAATACAAAAAATGACACTTGATGAAAAAATCGGTCAAATGACACAGGTGGACAGACAGTTTATCCAGACATCTGATATTAGCGAATATTTTATTGGTTCGCTTTTGAGCGGTGGCGGCTCTACACCGAAAGTGAATGAACCAAAAGCCTGGGCAGATATGGTAGATGAATATCAAAAAGAAGCTCTGAAAACTCGTCTGAAAATTCCTATCATTTATGGCATCGATGCGGTACATGGACATAATAACGTGATAGGAGCAGTGGTTTTTCCCCATAATATCGGACTGGGATGTATGCGAAATCCTGAATTAGTTAGCCAAGCTGCGGCAGTAACGGCTGAAGAAGTGATTGCAACAGGCATTCATTGGACCTTCGCTCCATGTTTAGCCATTAGCCGGGATGAACGATGGGGACGAGCCTACGAATCCTTTGGCGAAACCCCGGAATTAGTAACAAGTTATACTTCTGCTGCAATTCAAGGATTTCAAGGAAAAGCTGTTGGTGAAAAAGGAAAAATTCTTGCCTGCGCTAAACATTTTGCTGGCGATGGTGGAACCGTTTGGGGGACAGGTTTAAAAGGAAAAATGGATCGGGGAAATACAATTTTAGATGATGCTGAGTTTAGGAGAATTCACGTGGCTCCGTATTTGCCGGCCATTGAAGCGGGCGCAGGATCCATCATGGCATCTTTCAATAGCTGGAACGGCGAAAAAGCTCACGGACAAAAAGAAATGCTAACTGGAATGATTAAAGAAGAATTCGGATTTCAGGGATTTATCGTTTCAGATTGGGAAGGAATTGATGAAATTCCAGGTGATTATAAATCAGATATTATTAAAGGAGTCAATGCCGGGTTAGATATGATTATGGTACCTGGCGCGGTTCCTTATGGCGGAGAATCCTTTAAAACATTTCTTAAATTATTTAAGGAATCAGTATTGGAAGGCTCTATCTCTATGAGTCGAATAGATGATGCGGTAAAAAGAATTTTAAATGTAAAATATGATATGGGGCTTTTTGAACACCCTTTAGCTGACAGAAGTAAATTGAATAATATAGGTACAAAAGCCCATCGTGAAGTTGCCCGCCAATGTGTACGAGAATCGGTCGTTCTATTAAAAAATGACAACAACATTTTACCCTTAAATAAAGAAGGTCAAACCATTTTAGTCGTCGGAAAAAATGCCAATAATTTGGGGTATCAATGTGGCGGTTGGACCATTAGCTGGCAAGGCAGTTCCGGAGACATTACGGATGGAACAACAATTTTTGATGGAATAAAAGAAATATCTAAATCAGAAGTAATCTTATCCGAAAATGGGGAGAATATTTCTAATGCAGATGTGATTATTGCCGTCATTGGGGAAAAACCTTATGCCGAGATGGAAGGCGATCGGGCTGATTTGAAATTAGATAAATCGGATGTGGCGCTTTTAGAAAAAATTCAAAAATCAGGTAAACCAGTGATTGTAATTCTTGTTACCGGACGACCGTTGATGATTTCTTCCTATCTCAATGATTGGGATGCTTTGGTTTCTGCTTGGCTCCCCGGTACAGAAGGAAACGGTGTGGCAGATGTATTGTTCGGGGATTATTCTCCCACCGGAAAACTTTCTGTCACTTGGCCAAAATCCATGGACCAAATTCCTATTAATATAGGCGATAAAGTTTATAATCCACTGTTTGAATTTGGGTTTGGTTT
>JACKQG010004025.1_pt1 | contig 17378 bp, 21 predicted proteins | sample 8237621 | NCBI WGS metagenome assembly JACKQG01 (sample SAMN15677084, study PRJNA649215) | marine metagenome | biome: marine; feature: Black Sea; material: saline water; isolation source: suspended particulate matter (SPM) from the Black Sea western gyre | collected 2013-06-09/2013-06-10 | depth...
CAACGATGCAATGTGTCGCCAGTTGGGATATTCCAGAGAAGAGCTGATGGGGATGAGCTTTAAGGTTCTCACGCCCCCTGAGGATGCAAAAAGGATATTTGGTCTCTACAACCAGGTATATCGTACAGGTGAGCCGTTTACATCGGTTCCTATTGAACGGATTAGAAAGGACGGAACGCGAATATCTGTCGAATCCTCGATATTTCCCTTGCGGAACGAGAGTGGTGAGATAACCGGCTTTCGGGGAATTGCTGCTGATGTTACCGAGCGCAGGCAGTTTGAGCAGAAGCTTGCTGAGATGGCTACCCATGATGCGCTGACCGGTTTGCCCAACAGGACGTTGTTAAGTGACCGTTTTACGGTTGCGTTGGAACTGTCGCGGCGCACTGGTAATAGGCTGGCTGTAATGATGCTAGATTTGGATCGATTTAAGGCTGTTAATGATTCTATGGGTCATGACGTTGGTGACAGGTTATTGAAAGCTGTTGGGAAGCGGTTGAAAGTTACTATGCGCAAGAGCGATACGGTTGCCCGTATAGGTGGAGATGAGTTCGTTGTGCTGCTGCCACAAATCCCCCATGCGGATGAGGTTGCCAAGTTCGCCCAGAGAATCTTAGACGCCTTTCGAGAGCCACTTGTTTTTAATGGCTACCGACCCAATATCACGACCAGCATCGGTATTGCTGTTTACCCTGAAGGTGGGAAAGATATTGAAAGCTTATTGAAGAATGCCGACACCGCCATGTACCTGGCTAAGGAGCAAGGTCGGGATATCTATAGATTCTATGATGGGAGCGAGACCGCGACGTTGTTGGCAAAGCGAAGAACAGTGTGTGCATAGTTTTCCTTTGGGGTGGTTGGTGTCCACTCCGGTGGGCCAGATGTACAATAGACAGAACTTTCACTTTGGCCTTCAGCCTTCCGGCGTAAGATTGCCTCTTACCTGATTGCAGCTAGAAGCTGCCCATCCTGCAAGTGTCACTGGTAACCACACCTAAAATGTAGGAACGGCTCTTATTCAGAATGAAAAAGTCAATGCTAAATCTGAGATAATCTGTTGCCTTCAAAGACATCTCCTATATTTTTATCTCCTTTGGCCAAGGTTGTTCCATGGCAACAGTCCATACTTTGTTGATATAGTTAAGAATGTAATAGTTCTGTATCAGGTGTATCCAGAAGGAACCACTTTCCGTCAAGAAAATTTGGTCTTCAGTCTCTTTGCAAAGCCCCAGTTTGGTTGCTGCCCACAAGAGTCTATGAATTTTCCTGTCATCTTTAAATAAATCCTGGAATTGTTTTTTGGGGATATAGGTATCATAGAACCTCCAATAAAGCCAGTAATATCTGGATATCGAATCAGTAAGTCCCATTCTTAAGGCAATGGGCAATTTTTTGTTCAAAGATGTTTTGATATACGCTTTCACTGAAAAGGTATTGAAGGAAAATGCGCCTGGGATATGTGAACCGGCTCCAGCTCCCAAGCCTATATATAGGTCTCTGGTCACCGAAGAAAAGCTGGGGACATCACCTCGCTTAAACCCCCAAACCGATACCCTCTGATAACCTTTATTTTGACAGAAGTCATGTATTGCCCGATACATTTCTCTCCTTCTGAATAAATTTGGGAATTTTACCTTTTTAAGTTTTAGGTATTTGCCGGCGCTGGAGTAAGGAAAACTAAAGAGAGGATAGAGAGTTACTTGATCCGCTCTGGCGTCAAGTGCTTTTTGCAAATCTGTAAGCACTTCATTGGTTGTTTGTCCGGGCAAGGCAAACATGAGATCAAGGTTGGTTGACTTGAACTTAGAACGTAGCTGGCTAATGGCAGAATTTACAATGCCAGAATGATAGTTTCTTCCAATCAACTTTAAATATTTATCATCAAAACTTTGAACTCCAAGGCTTACCCTGTCGATGCCAAATTGTTCCAATTTGCGTACAATTTCACTATTGATATCCGCTGGATTGGTTTCGATGCAAATATCACCGGCCACTTCGAATCTATCATTAATACGCTCAAGAATTATTCCCAACTCATCTATGAGGCTTGTTGGGGTGCCTCCTCCGATGTAAATGGAAGAGATTTCAATAGTGCCTAAGCGTGAGTGGTATTGTTCAATTTCTGAAAGCATGGCATCTAAATAGGGAGCAACATATTTCTTGTTATATCGTATTTTATTGTAGGGACAATAAGGGCACATGTTTCTACAAAAAGGGATATGGATATATAAATCTATGCTATCCATTTTAGGAAATTGGATCTCGCCTGCAGACCTAAAAACGAAGTGTGAATCCCTGTCAATAAGGTAAGACCTCGTCAGTTTTGTCAAGAAGTCCATAATCATAGCAGGCGCTCTCTTTTCTAGATATATCCTCTGTATCAAAGCTCAGCCCCTGGACCGAGCTAAGCTCTCCACAATTTAGCTATGCTACGTACACAGTGCGTGTACAGGTTGCTAGCTCAAGCTTCTCTGGCGGTATTGAAGGGCTTCGGCGAGGTGGTTGGCTTTGATAATGTCGGCGCCGTCGAGGTCGGCGATGGTTCGGGCTAGCTTCAGGATGCGGTGGAAGGCACGGGCGGTAAGGTGGAGCTGTTTCATAGCCGTCCGCAGCAGGCTCTGAGATGGTGGGTCAACACGGCAAAACTCCTTGACCTCTATGGGCGTCATCTCGGTATTGCAGACAAGCCTTGTCCCTTCAAAGCGCCTTTGCTGAATTCGTCTGGCAGCTTCAACTCTAGCTCCAGCTCTCTCTGAGCTTTCGCCCGGGGTGTCATCGGTCAGCTTTTCGTATTCGACCCGCGGGACTTCGACAAAGATGTCGATGCGGTCAAGAAGTGGCCCGCTGATTCGCTTCTGATAGCGCGATATCTCGCCTGATGAGCACTTGCATTCTTTGACAGGGTCACCGTAATAGCCGCAAGGACATGGGTTCATAGCGGCTACCAGCATAAAGTTGGCCGGGAAGGTGACGCTGCCTTGAGCCCGGCTGATGGTGATAACCTTGTCTTCAACCGGCTGGCGCAATGATTCCAGAGACATATGGCTGAATTCGGGAAACTCGTCAAGAAAGAGCACGCCACGGTGGCTTAAGCTTATTTCACCGGGTCGAGGCCAGTGTCCACCGCCGACCAGACCGGCGTGAGAGATGGTGTAATGTGGTGAGCGAAAGGGACGCTGGTTTATTAGGGGCGTATCCTGGGAAAGAAGCCCGCTGACACTATAGATTTTGGTCACCTCTAAAGCCTCGGCTATAGTCATCGCTGGCATTATGGATGGTAGCGAACGGGCAAGCATGGTCTTGCCGCTGCCCGGTGGGCCAGACATGATAATATTGTGTCCGCCGGTAGCGGCTACTTCTATAGCGCGTTTGGCGTGTTCCTGTCCCTTTATGTGTGCCAGGTCAACATGGGAGAAGTCGGTGGTGATGTCTCTCCAGTCTTTATCCGGCTGATGTTGAGGGATTGATATCTCACCTCGAAGATGGCTGACCAGTTGAGCTAATGATACAGATGGTATGACCTTGATGCCATCCAGCATAGAGGCTTCGTTGGCGTCATTAGCAGGAACAAAGACATCCGACAGGCCTTTTTCCTGGGCTATGGCTACCATAGGCAGGATACCGTGGGTATGGCGTAAGCTGCCGTCCAAGGAAAGCTCGCCGAGGAAGAGCGTGTTTGAGACGTCGGCATATACTTGTCCTGAGCTGAGCAGTATGCCGATGGCAATGGGTAAATCATAGGCGGGGCCGGCTTTTTTAAGGTCAGCCGGTGCGAGGTTTACCGTAATTCGCCTGGTTGGGAAGATGCAGCCAGAGTTACGGATGGCAGCCCGGACACGTTCTCTAGCTTCCTGCACCGCAGTATCTGGTAGGCCAACGATGGTGAAGGAGGGAAGCCCGGGAGAAATGTCAGCCTCGACTTCAACGATGGCTCCTTGCAGCCCGACTACAGCACAACTCATCACTTTAGCTAGCATATTTACTTCCTAAGGCAGTTAAGGCGCGAATTGGACACGTATCTCATTTAATCACCCGTGCTAGAGTTTCCGCCAGCCCGGGAACGGTCTCGTATTTCTTGAGTTCTCCCGGTTTAATCCACTTAGCCTCGGTATGTTCCCAGTCGGTCTTGATCTTTTCCGGAGCCTTGACGTGAAAGAGGAATGGATGCACTATCCACTTTCGGCTCAGGTTTTTGTCGATGACTTCTAGAGGGCTACCTTTTTTTATCAGCTTCAGGTCTTTTTTGTATAGTTCTGTTTCCTCACTTATCTCGGTGAAGGCCTGGTCAATGTCGTTCGTCTCAATGTAGCCGCTGACACCAGCCCAGCTTCTGCGGTAGGTGCTAACCCGGCTACTCCGTCTCAAAATCAGGATTTTACCACCGTGTTCAAGGAAGCAGGTGACCACGTGTTTTTCTTCTAGAGTACTATCGGTTACTTCGCTGAGGCGATTTTGCAGATATTCTTTTAGTAGGGTTAGTGCCATTTCAGCCGCCTTTTGCTTATTTTGCTCACGGTTGCCTTGAAACTGATGTTCTTTAGCCATATTGGTATCTTTGGCTGATATGCCGAGATAAAACAATCCTACGGGTTTTCCCGACGTAGCACCGGTGGGTCCAGCAATGCCAGTATCGGATATGCAGATGTCTAGTTTGAGCAATTTCCTGCCAGCTTTAGCCATCTCTATGGCTGTCTCCGAGCTGACGGCCCCGTGTGTCTTAAGGGTCTGCCTTTTCACTCCAACAATCTCCGTTTTGGCTTCATTGCTATAGGAAACGATGGAGCCCTTGTAGTAGTCGGAACTACCCGGGACGTTGGTTAGCTTATCGCTTATCCTGCCGCCGGTAGCTGATTCGACTGTGCCAATCTTCAACAGTTTTCCGGTTTTGGCCTGATACTCTCTGAGCAGTTGGGCGATCTCGTCTTGTAATGCTGTCATTCATCTCCTTTTGGTAATCTAGAAGGCTGGCCCAATTTTAACAGAAACCTGGATGGGTAAGCTAGGGGGACTCTCTTTGCTTTGAGATTCTTAGTTTTGAGATCCTTCGCTTCGCTCAGGATGACAGGGGAGGACTCAGGATGACAGGGGAGGACTTAGGGTGACAGGTGAGGACTCAGGATGACAGGGGAGGGCTTGGGATGATACAGAGTCTCTCTACCTTTCCTGATATAATTGTGGCTGTGGAGGGTTTGCTGGATACAATAACTTTTCTGGGTACTGCTGGTGCTCGGTTTGTGGTGACCAAGCAGTTTCTGGCTTCAGGTGGCGCCTGGCTCAATTTCGGCGGCACTGAGATACTCCTTGACCCCGGTCCCGGCTGCCTGGTTCAAAGCGTCAAGAGAAAACTCGATGCTTCCAGGCTGAAGGCTATCATTTTGTCTCATAAACATCTGGACCACTCCGGCGACATTAATATCATGATTGAGGCTATGACTGAAGGTGGCTGGAAGCGGCGGGGTGTGGTATTTGCCCCATCCGATGCCTTGAATGAGGATGCTGTAATTCTCCCGTACTTGCAGGGCTATCCACAAGAGATAGATATTTTGACTGAAGGTGCCTCCTATTCTATCGAAGATATCTCTTTTGAAACTCCGGTGAAGCACAGGCATCCTGTTGAGACCTATGGCTTTGTTTTTAGAACACCACGACATACACTTTCCTGGATTACTGACACCAAGTATTTTGATGAATTATCCAGTTATTATCGGGCTGAGCTGTTGATTATAAATGTGGTTATGTTGGAACCTCGGGACGGAGTTGACCATTTATCTATTCCTGAGGCAAGGCAGATAATTGTGGAGGTGAAGCCGAAGGCTGCCATACTCACCCACTTTGGTATGTCACTGTGGCGGGCTAAGCCCTGGGAGTTGGCCTGGAAGCTGAGCGAGGATACAGGTATTAGAGTTATTGCGGCTCGCGATGGCATGAGGTTTGATTTAGCAGAGTTGGAAGAACCATAGAAGTGCGGTGGTCTATTTTAGGTATAGCTGCTTAATTGCCTCTTTTTAGTCCGGGCAGGGAAATCAGAAGGTTGAATATTATATAAAACGCGAAGATGAGCAAGAGTAAGCCTATTAGCAGTGCCAGGAAGAGGAACTCAAGCATGAATATAGGCAGCATCAAGACGGAGGAGATCCCTGAGAACTTTCTCGTTTTGATAAAGCTGCGGCGATTGCTTATCCAAGCAAAACCCTGGTTAAGGAGCTTCGGTGGAGTTACTGGTATAGGAAGTCTTGACTGGTTATCTGGCTCTTGCATTAGAGGTTGATTATACCTAGAAGGTGGTGACAAAGTCCAACCCGGCCTGTAGCCCAGCCCCAGGCGACCTTAAAAGGTCGCAATTGCATTTAGGCACAAGTATTTCTACTTCTTAAAAGCCTTGCTGCCGATGGCGAAAAGAAGAAGTCCGACACCAAGAATGACCAGGGTTACGGGACAAGGTAAAGGCAAGCCAAGAAGTGGGTTAGGTATACGGGCGAACATTAGTATCGCATCGATAATTAGCAATGCGCTGCCTACTATTAGAAGCCACTTAGATGCCGTTAACATGATTCACCTCCTAGTGAAATTATATAACAGTATTTAGGGTCATTGCGAGGAGCAAAGCGACCGAAGAATCTTATGTGAGGGAAATAGTGTGAGATTGCCACGCCCCGATTGCATCGGGGCTCGCAATGACAGTATGGGAAGAGGCTCGCAATGGCAGTAGCGAAAGGATGACAGGTGGGCTAAAATGCGGCTCGGTGAATAATCTCAAATCACAGGTATTCTTTCAATTTCTCAGCCAGTTTGGTGGGCATTCCTGTAACTTTTGACAGCTCGTCTACCGAGGCGTCTTTGATACCCCGCACCGAGCCGAATTTCTTAAGCAAGGCCTTTTTGCGTTTGGGGCCGATGCCCGGGATGCTGTCCAGAGCCGAAGCTATGGCTTCCTTGTGTCGTAGCCTCCGATGATAGCCTAGGGCGAAGCGATGGGCTTCATCTCTAATCCTCTGGAGCAAGTACAACGCTGTGGAAGTCTGCGGAATATCGAGCGGTTCAGTTTTGCCGGCTATGAATACCTCTTCCTTTTCTTTAGCCAGGCTGGCGGCAGGGATGGAGTTTAGTCTCAATTCTTTCATCACTTCCAGTGCAGCGTTTAGATGGCCTTTGCCGCCATCGATGAGAATCAGGTCAGGTGTTATTGACCATTTATCATCGGCAGCCAATGACCTTCGGAAACGCCGTCTTAGCACCTCCTGTATCATGGCATAGTCGTCTATGCCGGCTACTGACCTGATTCTGAAGCGTCGGTAATGTGCTGGCTTGGGCTGACCTTTATCGAAAACAGCCATGCTGCCGACTGCGAGATTGCCCCGGATATTGGAGATGTCGTAGCCCTCTATCCTAAGCGGTATTCCAGGCAAACCAAGTCTCTCCTTCAGCTCTTCTAAGACGAGAGCAGATTTAATGATTGTCGATTGCTTTGCCTGGTATAACGCCAGTCCCTGCCGTGCGTTTTCTGCGACTATATCAATCATCTGTTTTTTGGCTCCTTGGCGTGGCACATGCAATTTAACCGCTGTGCCTCTCTGGTTTGCCAGCCATTTGATGATGACTTCTGGCTCCTCAATGGGATACTGTAGCAGGAGCACTGGTGGTATTGAGGAGGCTGAGGCGTAGTATTGTTTGATGAAGCTGGTCATTATCTGGCTCGGTTCTTCATCGTGAATGCCGTTCAGCAAAATATAGTCGCGACCAGTGAGCTTGTTGCTTCGGATGAAGAAAATCTCTACATAAGCCAGGTCTTTGGTTTGTGCCAGTGCGATGGCATCGTGGTCACCTCTCACGGTAATAGCAATCCTCTGTCCTTCGATAACCTCTTCTATGGCTTGAATCTGGTCGCGGAGTAGGGCTGCTTTTTCGAACTGGAGTTGCTGTGAGGCTTTTTCCATTTTGCGCCTGAGGTCTTGAAGGACTAACTCCTGCTTACCTTCTAGAAACAGGATGACCTGCTTTATTACCTCGTGGTAATCTTCTTTGCTTACAGCACCAACACAGGGTCCCAGGCATTGATTGATGTGATATTCGAGGCAAGGCTTTGGGTCTTTTCCGGTGATGGTCTTGGTGCAGGAGCGGAAGGGGAAGATTTTCTTTATTAATCTCAGCGTTTGGCGCAGTGAGCTGGCGTTGGCAAAGGGGCCGAAATACCTGTCTCCGTTTTTATGGAAGCGGCGAGTAACACGGACGCTTGGCCAGTCACTCTTGATGTCTATCCTGAGGTAGGGAAAAGTCTTATCATCCTTCAAGCGCACATTGTAGCTGGGGCGGTATTTCTTAATCAGGTTGCATTCCAGGATGAGGGCTTCCTGCTCGGAGTCAGTCACAATAGTTTCAAAGTCGCTTATCCTGGCTACCAGCCGTTCAAGCTTGGGTGATAGATTAGCACCAGGGCTGAAGTAAGCTCTCAGCCGGTTACGAAGGCTAGCAGCCTTGCCGACATAGATAGTTTTGTCCTGGCTATCTTTGAAAAGATATACGCCAGGCTTTGCTGGCAGCGTTTTTAGCTGTTCCTCAATAGGTATAGGCATCTTGTTATAATTTATTGTAGCATTGGATGCTGAAATTCAACAAAAAGTTTCGAATTTTTCTTCCGAATACATAGCTTTGGCTGGTTGTGTTGTGCTAGAATAAACAGAGCGTGCTGAAATGGAAGAAGACATAAAGTCCTTCCTTGATTATTTAGTTAGCGAAAAGAAATATTCCAAAAACACTTTGGCAGCTTACGGTAACGATTTGAATCAGCTAGCTGAATATGTCAGGTCTGAGGAACCAGTAGGGAGAATTGACACTTCTTCGGAGCCCAGGTTGAACGCTGAGCTTCTATCAGGTTATCTGCACAACCTCAGAGGGAGAAAGTACACATCGTCCACAGTGGCTCGCAAAATAGCTGCAGCCAAGTCCTTCCTTAAGTTTATGGTGAATAGAGGCAGGCTGAGAGGCAATCTGGCACCGAATTTGGCTTCACCTCACGTAAGCAAACCCTTGCCTAAGTTATTGCCTGTTTCTGAGGTGCGTCGTTTCTTGGCGGAGCCGGCAAAGCTTTCTACCACTGACGCAAAAAGAGACAAAACGATGCTGGAGTTACTTTATGCCACCGGCTTAAGGGCCAGTGAACTGATGGCGCTGAACACGCGAGATATTGACTTGAAGAAGAACACGGTGCGGTGCTCGGGGTCGGGCTCCAGGGTTCGAGTTATTCCTATTGACCAACCTGTAGCACGGCTGGTTAAAGAATATATTGATATTGTCCGTCCTGAGTTACTGAGTGACGAAAAGGAAGTTGCTCTATTTCTGAACCGTCGTGGCGAACGTCTTACCCGGCAGGGCTTCTGGCAGATTGTTCAGGGCTATGCTGATAAGGTCGGACTTAGCGGCAAGGTCACACCTCGCAGTCTGCGACACAGCTTCGCTGTCCATAAACTGAAGGGTGGTGCCGACTTACATTCTGTTCAGGAGCTTCTGGGACATGCAAATATTTCAACTACCAAGATTTATACTCAGGTGGAGTTTCGTCCTTGAGTTGCGGCAGTAGCAACATAACGCTATATTTTTTGGAGTAAGACTATGGGGAAAAAATCGCGACGCGCTAGAGCCAGGGCTGGAGCTAAGCAAAGGGCTGGTGGCAAGCTCGCTAAGAGCATGCCAGCTGAACGCGTCTATTCTGCGGAGCCGAAGATCGAGCCTAAAGCAGTGCCTTCAGTTGAACCGGCTATATCGTCAGCTCAAGCAACACGCTATCAATACATATTACCTGAGCTGCGGCTTATCGGTATTATTTCTGGTGTTCTGTTTATAATACTTATTGCATTAGCTTTCATGCTCGGTTAGAGCCTAAAGGTGATAGGTGCGTGGGTTTAGAGGCAGCCCGAGCCAGGCTGATTGATTGCCTGAGCCGAGAGATCAATGATAAACGTGTGCTGTCAGCTATGGCACGCGTGCCCCGCGAGCGTTTTGTACCCCTTGACTACTACAATGCAGCTTATGAAGACATGCCCTTGAGTATTGGCTTTGGGCAGACTATCTCTCAACCCCTTATCGTGGCTTTGATGACTCAGGCTTTAGAACTCAAGGGCGACGAAAAGGTATTGGAGTTAGGTACCGGAAGTGGTTATCAGACAGCAATATTAGCTGGGCTGGCGAAGTGGGTAGTCAGCATCGAGCGTGTTCCTCAATTGGCTGAGTCGGCCAGGCAGGTTCTGGACAGTCTGGGTTATACCAACATTGAGATTCACACGGCTGTTGAGGCTTTGGGCTGGCCGGATGGAGCACCCTATGATGCCATAATAGTTACCGCTGGTGCTCCCCGTGTTCCTGATGCCTTGCTTGAACAGCTAGCATTAGGTGGGCGACTGGTCATTCCGGTAGGCTCGAGGTGGGAACAGGATTTGCTTAGAGTCACCAGGAGGAAGAAGGGCAACGTAGTTGAAAGTCTCGGTGGCTGTCGCTTTGTACCCCTCATCGGTAAAGGGGCATGGGATGAAGGTTAAGAGTATAGCGACTTTTAGCCTCGCTACTACATCTTTAGAAAATAATCTCATATACCTGCCCTGGGCAAGAAGATGGGACCCACGCCAGGTTTAGCTACCAGGGAACCTACCGGGCAGACGGCGACACAAGCCAGGCAGGAGGTACAGCCTGCCTCAGCTAAGGGCATACCTGAGAAGGTGCTGGCGACAGTATCAATACCTCTGAAGGCGAAGTCGAGTATGCCTGAGCCTTGCTGGTGACATACCCAAACACATTTGCCACATAAGACACACTTATTGGGGTCATAGGTAAACAGAGTATGGCTTGAATCTATAGGTAAATTACGGGGTATGTGTTTAAGCCTCTTAGACTTCAGCTTCAAACCAAGGCGGGAAGCAGTATTCTGAAGCTCGCAGTTCCGGTTCTTGGCACAGTTGGCGCAATCGAGGTGGTGATGGCTGAGAAGAAGCTCAAAAGCGGTATTCCGGAGCCTTTTGACTTTTGGGGTGTTCAAGTGTATTACCATGCCATCTCTGACCGGCTCGGTGCAGGCGGTAACTGGAGCATCTCTGCCTTCGATTTCCACAAAGCAGAGGCGGCAGGAAGCAAAAGATGGATTAGCTTCTCTTATGGCACATAGATTAGGGATATAAAGCCCGTTATCCAGGGCTACCCACAGGATTTTGGTTCCCTCTTTAGCTTTGACCTTAATACCGTCAATGGTTAGACTAAGCAGCTTGTTGCTCCTCTTTTAAAATCCAGCTAACACTTCCTTATTATGTTATTTGGGCTTTATGAAGCTGTTTTCCAAGAAGTCGGCTATGCTTTTGATGTCGTGCAAGGGAAACTGTCTGGTCGTGGTTTCCAGCGGTTCGTCAGTGGCTATAGCCATGAGGTTGTTAATTCGGCTGAGGGGTGGACCGGCTGCCTTACGATGAACCTCTAGCTTAGGTGTGTTGCTCTGCTTAAAACCTTCGGCAAGGATGATATCATAATCTTCACTGAAGAGGCGTGCTATCTCGTTTAGATCAGGCTCCTGGGTAACAGGCTTGATTAGCACGACCTGGTCTGGCGAAACGATAGCTGTGGCATTGCTGCCAGCTTGAATGTGGCGCCAGCTATCCTTGTCTGGTTTATCGAAATTCAACCTGTGTACGGAGTGCTTTATGGTGGCTATGCGGTGACCCCTCGACTTCAATTCTGAAATCAGCGCTTCTATAAGGGTGGTCTTGCCTGATTTCGATTCGCCTACAATTGATACTATGGGAGGCATTTAATTAAAATTGCCATGGAAGCTAAGGTGGAAACTTTAGATTTCAGCATTTCCTGTAGGCCTTTTTCCATGGCTCCTTTCTAATGGCTATGTAATCCTTGACTGCCGCTTTGACTGTGTTTGCTGCCAACAGTGCGCAGTGATGGTTGTCCTCAGGTAGCCCGCCCAAAGCTTCCAGGACATCACTTGGACTGATGGCCAACGCCTGCGCCACATCCTCACCCTTAATTATCTCTGTGGCCATGCTACCACAGGCGACGGTAGTGCTGCAGCCATCTGTGGAGAAAGTGGCACCTACTATCGTGCCGTTATTTACCTTAAGCCATATCTCCATAGTATCCCCGCAAGGTCCGGTAATGCGACCAAAGCCGTCAGCATGAGCAATTCTATCCGCATTTTTGGGATTCATAGCGTGGTCAATAACCGTTTCGGTATATACTTTCCTCATCGCTGCCATTATTTGTTTTTCTAACCCATCAAATTCATCAGTCATTATTCGTCTCTTAAACAAAGATTATTCGGTAATTAACCTGTCATTCTGAGCCTCTCGCTTCCTGTCATTATGAACCCTTCACTACTTGTCATTCTGAGGGAGCGAAGCGACCGAAGAATCTCGCTCAGGGTAAACTCCGCGAAGAATCTAGAGACCCTTCGCTGTCGCCCAGGGTGACAAATAAAGTAACTCTTCTTACGCATTCCTATGTTTTTGCCTTAAGCGGTAGCACCTTGATAAAATTCTGGCTGAGGCTATCGAATACCTCTGAACTATAGCGCTCGATTTTACCTTCGTCGCAAAGCTGAGCCAGTTTAGGGTCGATGGGTATTTGGGCTAAAAGGGGAGCCCCGGCGGTTTCTGCCATTTCTTTACCTTTGCTCTTGCCAAATAACTCCAGTCTTTTTCCGCTATCAGGAAGTGTGAGATAGCTCATGTTCTCCACAACTCCCAGGATGGGGACATTCATTTGCTTAGCCATCCGTACTGCCTTCCTTACTACCATTGCTGCCAGCTCCTGAGGGCTGAGGACTATGACTGCTCCGGATACTGGCAGGGTCTGCATCACAGTCAGTGGAGCATCGGCGGTGCCTGGTGGGAGATCGACTATAAGATAATCGAGCTTGCCCCAGAGCACGTCTTCCCAGAATTGTTGAATGACTTTGCTTATGATAGGTCCACGCCAGATGACAGCATCATCCTCGTGTTCCAGGAGGAGATTTATTGACATAATACTGATGCCAAGTTTTGATAAAACCGGCAAGATACCTGTTTCACTGGCGCTGGGCCGAACGCTGCTCAGTCCAAATATCTTGGGGATGCTGGGGCCGGTAACGTCAGCATCAAGGATACCGACCTCTTTTCCCTGGTGGGCGAGGGCAATGCCTAGAAGCGCTGCAACCAGAGATTTGCCTACGCCGCCTTTGCCGCTCATTACGGCTATGACATAGTCGACAGCATTAATTTCTTTAGGCGTGGCCTGTACGAAATTGACATTTGCTTGGTTCACCCCTGGCAATTGCCCGATAGTATCGCTGACTTTGGCCTTTAGCCAGTCTTGGGCACTTGGGTTCAGGGCTGCGGAGGCGAGAGTAATGTCGACTTTTTGGTCAGAAATAACGATTTCACGGATCAAGTTTAGCTTTACCAAGTTCCGCATAACACCTGGAACCAATACTTCTTCCAGGCTTTGTTCTATTTTCTCTTTGGTTGGCATGAATTTCACCTGCAATCTTTGTTTTAGTGGTCACATATATTGTCGCCTGTAGCCAGTGTGCCATTCAAATAGTGCAGAACTGCCTTTTCCGGGTCACTTTCCATGGTGCCAGTGATGACGCGGATATGGTTTTCTCCAAAGAGGCTTTGAGCTCTTAAACCCATGCCGCCAGCTATCACGGCCGAGACCCCATGTTCTGCCAGCCACGTCGGGAGCAAGCCAGGCTCATGGCCTGGGGAAGCGATAATCTCTTTCTTCTGGATTGTCTTATTAGCCTCATCGGCATCGAATATGGCAAACTGCTGGCAATGGCCGAAATGTGCGGCAAGTCTGCCGTCAGTTACTGGAACTGCATATCTCATATTCATCCTCCTTTTAGTATTACTCTTCTATAGCCAGCTAATAGGCACTTTAAGCATTTGCCTGGTATCTCAACAGTGGAATATCTCGGTTTAAGCTCTATTTTATCCATGTTTTTATCTCCTGTGGCAGGTGGCACCTGTAGAACAGGGCGGTTGCTCACAGCGTTCGCTTTGACCACAGCAGGTAGTACCGGGAACTCTACTCTCATGTCGCACTATATAGGAGGCTGCAACCATTCTCTCCAGGTCCTGACTGCCACATAGAGGGCATTTGATTTCACCTGTGTGCGAACTGCGGACTAGTATCTCGGATACCCCGCCGCACTTAAGGCATCTATAGTCATAAATGGGCATACTTATCTCCTTTCAGGCTTGCCACAATATTCTGCCACATTTTCTCTATCTCATTGGTGACACGGTTTTGGGAATACTCTACTACCGGCAATGCGTGGACTATGGCCTCGGTGACCGCATTGTCAAAGGGAATCTTTGAAATCACCTCTATTCCTTGGTTTAAACAGTAGCTTTCTATCTGGCGACTATTCTCTTCGTTCAGGTCATTTTTGTTTATACAGACTAAGGGAGGGACACCGAAATGGCGGCACACACTTATTATCCGCTCAAGGTCATGCATTCCAGATAATGTTGGCTCAGTAACCAGAAGAGCCAGGTTAGCTCCGGAAAGCGAAGAGATAACAGGGCAGCCTATTCCCGGCGGACCGTCTGCGATAGTATAGTCTAGTTTTTGTTCTTGTGCAATTTCCTTGGCTTTTTGCCTAACCATTGCTATCAGCTTGCCAGAATTCTCTTGAGCGATGCCCAGCCTGGCATGAACCAGAGGGCCATAGCGCGTTTTAGAGATAAACCAGTGTCCAGCCATCTGTTCTTTCATAGTAATGGCCTGAACAGGGCAAATATGATAGCAGAAGCCACAGCCCTCGCAGGAAACTGGGTCGATTGTAAAATCGTTAATTGCTTTGAAGCGGCATACTTCCTGACAGAGCCCGCATTCAGTGCACGCTTCCCGGTCAACAAATGCCACCTGTCCGCTCCAGAACTCCTCTTTTTGCTGCTCAGTAGGTTTGAGAATCAAATGTAGGTCAGCGGCATCGACATCGCAGTCAACCAGCACTTTGCTTTTTGCCAGAGCAGCGAAGGAACCAACGATGCTTGTTTTCCCTGTGCCTCCTTTGCCGCTAAGTACTACAAGCTCTTTCATGTGCTATCTCCCTAATTTTCACCAAAGCTCTTAGAAAATTATTTTTCCACTGTGACATACCCTCGACTAAAGTTATTCCTCTCGAATAGAGGATGGCAATCCTGGAATCCAGTGGAATGGTAAGCAAGATAGGGATATTCTCTTTGCGGCAGTACTCATCTAACTTTGTATCGCCTACTCCAGCGCGGTTTATTACCACACCGTGTGGGATTCCCAGCTTTTTCACCATCTCTACTGCCAGGATGAGGTCATTGAGCCCGAAAGGTGTTGGTTCTGTTACCAGGAGGCAAAAGTCGCTCTGCTTGACTGCTTCGACTACTGGGCAGGAAGTCCCCGGGGAAATATCTACGATAGCTGTCATTTCACTATTAATGTAACTTTTCACTTTACGGATGACTGGCGTTGGCATAGCTTCGCCGATGTTAAGCTTACCATGCACGAAATCCATACCCTTTGAATTTCCTGTTTCTACAATGCCTACCTCTCTGTATTCTTCAGAAATAGCGCTCTCAGGACAAAGGTAGCTGCAAGCTCCGCAGCCGTGACACAGTTCGGGAAAGACAAGCACCTTGTTCTTAAAAACGGCGACGGCATTATAGATACAGACCTCAGCACACTTGCCACAATAGGTGCACTTATTCTCGTCAACTTTTGGAATCGGGATAAAGACTGACTCTTTGTGATTCAAGACGGCTTTGACAAAAATGTGAGCATTAGGCTCCTCAACATCACAATCCAGGAGCTGAACTCTTTCTTTGCCTGCCAAAGACAAAGCTAAACTGGTAGCTACCAGTGTTTTACCGGTGCCGCCTTTACCGCTGGCAATGGATATTATCACTCTCTTGCCATTTTTGTGCTGCATTTAGGGCAGCTTAGATTGTAGCAGGGCGTTCCTGCTTGATGTGGGACTGCGGTACCACAGTTGGGACAGACGCAATTCCCGGCTGGCCCAGCTCCGGGACGTGTCCCACCCATTCTACCCCTGCCCATACCTTTGCCCATACCTCTGCCAGTTCCTTGGCCGCTCCCCCATGGAGGACCAGTACCATCTCCCCAAGGCATAGTCATACCTCCTTAAAGATTTTTCAGTAGCTTGCTTTTACAGCATCTGGGACGTTTCAACCTGGAGTTATCTTCTTTGATGGATTGACAGACAGCGAGTTTTTCCTCGTAATTGGGGCGCTGATACTCATATCTTGGCATGGCACAACCTATTTGCTCTTTTCCTCCAGATTCTTAATACGCCGCTGTATATCAGCTAGTTGCTGCTCCATCATCTTAGATTGTGCCTTCATGGCTTCAAGTTCCTGTTGTGCGTTCTGGGGTTGAAGTGCCGGGCCAGACATGGGCATCATGCCAGCCCCCATACCTCTCCCCATACCCATGCCTTTGCCCATACCACCCATGCCGAAGTGTGAAGGCGCGTTAGGTTGAGAAGTTGCCTTGAATCGTCCACTCTTGTAGCCTTCAATAACATCCCGGATTTTCCCCGAGACTTCGGTGATTACTTGAACCCCGGCTGCCGATAGTGTCTGGTAAGCGTTCGGGCCACAGTTGCCTGTAAGAACTGCTTGTACACCTTTGCTGGCAACCGTCTGGGCAGCAGAGATTCCGGCTCCACTTGCTGTCATGGCGCTGGAGTTTTCCATAGCTTCAAAGGCCATTGTTTCAGGGTCGGCAATAATGAAGTACTGACATCTACCAAAACGTGGGTCTACATCAGCATCAATGTTAGGACCTGTCGCCGATATCGCAACTTTCATAAGACACCTCCATTGATTTGTTGGCTGAGAATCGATGATTGTTCGTTAACCTTCTTAGTCGCAGGCATTAAAGTTATTTCTCCTCTGATTCAAGCTCGTGCATCCTGGCATCGATTTGCTCAAGCTGGCTTTTTATCGCTTCAGCCTCGCTTTTGAGCAAATCAAGTTCCTGCTCTCTGGTCATCTGGGGAGCGGAAGGCATGCCCCAGGGAGCGCCATATCCGGGGTATGGGGTTTGTAAGTAAGCAGGAGCGTTCCATAAACCGGGGTGCCAGCACCTGGGTAAGCCACCTCTTCCGCGACCGATATAGGGCCAGGGTGGTGAGCTGCCTCGGAAACCGAATCCAAATCCGTTGGGCATAAATGTTACCTCCTTTCATATTTTCATTGGTCTGTTTATCTTGGAATCATGCCACCAAGTGGCGTAGCTATGCCTGGATATGCCATTCCATAGCCGGTATATCCGTATGGTGGCAGGTGGCCCATGCCGTAGGATGGGTAACCATATCCTGAATGGTAAGGAATTGTTGCCGCATACTGGCT
>JACKQG010004026.1_pt1 | contig 17378 bp, 10 predicted proteins | sample 8237621 | NCBI WGS metagenome assembly JACKQG01 (sample SAMN15677084, study PRJNA649215) | marine metagenome | biome: marine; feature: Black Sea; material: saline water; isolation source: suspended particulate matter (SPM) from the Black Sea western gyre | collected 2013-06-09/2013-06-10 | depth...
CTCCGCTCCTCAAATTATTCCAACGTCGAATGAAAAACGAATATCCAATACCGAAAATTCAACGGCTATTTCTGTTTCTTTTCAGCCGTTTTGATACTTGTAACGAAAATCTTAATTAATTCCTCTGTTTCCTGTAAAATATCATCTAATAGTTCAGGCTTTTTAATTAGTGGTACACGCTGAATAAGTTTTAACCATCGATGGGTTTCCCTTTTTCTCATTCAACGTTCGATGTTGGACGTTCGACCTGCCGCGACGGGCGCGGGCACGGCGGGTGTTCGATGTTCATTTTTTTCAGTCCCACCTATGCAAAAACAACTTGGCGCTTATGGGAAGATCTTGCCAGGGTTTAATATGCCTTTTGGATCAAAGATATTTTTTATATTTTTCATTAGGGTAAGTTCAACATCTCCAATCTCTTTTTTAATGTAAGGCGCCTTGGTTATACCTATTCCATGTTCACCGGAAATGGTTCCTCCAAGTTCAAGGGTATAGTCGAAAAGGGCCTCAACCGCCGTTTTCGCCTTTTCAAGCTCATCCTTATTTTGTTTATCCAGCATTATATTAAAATGGATATTTCCATCACCTGCATGCCCGAAACTGACTATACAGAGCCCTGTTTCATCCCTTAACATATTTATCTTTTTTACTATATCAGGTATCTTGCTTCTTGGAACTACAATATCCTCGTTGATCTTATCCGGTCCATAACTAAACAGGGCGGGAGAAATCGCCTTGCGCGCTTTCCAGATGTTTGCCGCCGCCTCTTTGGTCATGGCTTTTTCAACGCTTGTTGCGCCACGGTTAATGCAAAGTGTTTTTAACTCATTTGCAGCCCTGTTTGCCTCATCCTCATTTCCATCAACCTCTATTAAAAGCAAAGCTTCTGCTTTGACTGGAAGACCAATTTTAAGGTAGTTTTCCACACACCTTATTGAAGCATTATCCATATATTCCATAGTGCGTGGGATTATGCGGTTTCTTATGATCTCCGATACTGTTTGTGCTGCTGTTTCTATCTTGTCAAAAACAGCGATTATTGTTTTTGATACTTCGGGAAGGGGTAAAAGGCGAACCGTTATCCTGGTAATTATTCCAAGAGTGCCTTCAGATCCTATTATCAGGCGGGTCAGGTCATATCCGACTACCCCCTTGGCGGTTTGCACACCGGTATTAATAATTTCTCCGGTCGGGAGTACAACCTCGAGGCCGAGCACATAATCCCTGGTTACGCCGTATTTAACCGCACTGGGGCCTCCGGCGCATTCCGCAACATTTCCACCCATAGTTGAAAATTCGGAGCTTGATGGATCCGGAGGATAGAAAAGAGACTCTTTTTCAACAGCCTTATGCAAGTGGCCGGTTACAACGCCCGGTTCCACATGAGCGATCAGATTTTCCCTATCGATTTTCAGAATACGGTTGAAGCGGGTCATTACGATGATGACGCCCCCGCTGACTGCAAGGGATCCACCAGTCATGCCGGAACCGGAACCGCGTGGGATAACAAAGAAGCCATGTTTATTGGCGAGTCTTAATATAGCAGATATTTCAGAGCTGTTTTGGGGGAATAAAACAGCATCGGGCATATAGGTTCGGGCAGTTGCATCATATGCATAACAGGCCAGGTCCTCTTTTGCCCTGCTGCAATTGGCCGTGCCGACAATATCCTGAAGTTGTTTAAAAATAGTGTTAGTCAAAATTCGCTGGATTCTAATTTCTCGCAAAGAAATTCCACCTGCTTTTTCATAGGACTGTTTTCTTTTAATCCCCGTTCAACGATACCAATTGAATGAAGGGCTGTGGCGTGATATCTATTAAAACTTTTTCCTATGGTCTGAAGGGGTGAATCAGTATACATTCGCGACAGGTACATTGCTATTTGTCTGGGCCTGACAATACGTTGTTTTCTGGAACTTGAAACAATATCCTTTATTGAAATATTATATTGTTTGCATACAAGTTTTTTAATTACATTTATAGTAATATTAGTTCGTTGCCTGGCTATATTTTTTACTACGCTTTCCGCAAGATTCAGGTCAATAGGCGTTCCAAGAAGTGATGACCTTGCAGTGACTCCGATAAGGCCGCTTTCAAGTTGTCTGACATTCTCAGTGAGTTCGCTGGCCAAATAATGGATTATATCTTCGCAAACATAATATCCGTTATTCATTATTTTTTTTTGCAGTATTCTAACCCTTGTTCTGAAATTCGGAGGATCAATATTTGAAATAATACCGGATGATAGACTTGATCTCAATTTTTCGTTTAGTTTTGGAATATCAGATGGGAGGTAACAACTTGAAAAAATTATTTTCTTGTTTGCTTCAAAAAGAGAGTCAAGTGTTAATGCCAGCTCGATCTGAGTGCGCTGCTTACCGCTTAAATAATAGACATCCTCAATAAGCAATACATCGCATTTACTTCTGAATTTATTTTTGAATTGCTCGATTGAATCATGTCGAAAAGCATGAATCATTTCATTTGTAAAGTCTTCAGCAGTAATATAATAAACATGTTTTGAAGGATCCTCAGAAAGAATGTGATGTCCGATAGCCTGAGTAAGATGACTTTTGCCCATTCCTGTTTTGGATAACAAAAACAGGGAGTTTTGGTTTGCATTATCTCTTGAGGCGAGTGAGAGTGACGCTGAATAAGCAAAGTCGCTGTTGCTGCCCACTACAAATTTGTCAAATGTGAAATCTCTTCGTAAAAAGTGTCCTCCGTATGCATGTGCGTTAATATTTGGAAGAGACAGTTGAGGTTCATTATCTGTTTTTCCTCTCGAACCACCCTTGTTTCCGGAAACTTCAATAATAAATTTGTATCCATTGCATGATACTTTGTGTAGTTCGGACTCGATTAGTGCGCTGTAATAATTAAGGACCCGTTTTTTTGAAAAAGCATTTGGGCAGGTCACGACAATAGAATCATTATCCGATCTTAAATAGCCCAGAGGTTCGATCCACATCCTGAAACTTTGCCCTTGAATCTGTTTCTTGATTGAATTTTTAATTTTAATCCAGGTTTGTTCCATAGCGTATTACATTAAAATGACGAGATGTTAAGGTTCTTTAGGCAAGGCAAATTATTCAATAATTATAAAATCAAACGGTTTTCAGGATTACTTCGGGATAGTAAATGATTTTTTAAATAAAGTTCTGTTGTATTTAAGGCAGGGGCTGTTTGGTGTCAAATCTGATGTAAATGATTTTAGAATTATTTCTGAATAGGTTATTAACAATTTATATCTATCGGATATTTATATATATATTATGGCCAAATTGGCAACTCTTTCTAAATACAACCTTTTTTGAACGAGCATTTTTACTAAATATTTTATGCACATCCGTAGTTATTAACATAAATCTCAAAACAATGCTTTCTCCTAAAATCTCGAATATCCTTTAATTATCTCTTATTTTCAAAAAAAATATCACGGCGAAAATTAATTATCGCAAATGCGTTTCAACACAGCAAGTGCGGTGATATCGGTTTGAAGGCGCTTTAATCAGACAACCTGTTTCCGCAGTTTGAGCAGAATTTGTCCTTTTCCTCTATAGGTTCGTTGCAATTCGGGCAACATTTATAAGGGGGAGCAAGCTCCATGAGAAGCTGCCCCTTTACCACAGGAACCATCTTTTTATCTGCTTTGTAATCGGCAAAAACCGGCACCTTCTTAACAACACCGCTTACAGGAGAATTTATAGAGTATTCGACCTTCATCAGAGAGAGGTTCAATATCTCTTCACCTTCCTGCACGGCATCGCCTGCCTTTTTGTGAACAAGCCATAGATCTGCATCAAATGGGGCGCCGATGTGATATGGATTATTTTCATCAGCCATTTCCACCCCCTTTTTCTCCACGGCTCTTTTTTCAACCTGTATTTCTTCAACAAAGACTTCGTGATCGAGCTTGTAGCGTATTCTTCTTGTGCCGTTTTTGCTTATCCGGCCTAAACGCATGACCTCTATGTCATGTATTTTTCCATCAGAGGTGCGAAATTCCCGTTCAATGCCCAGTTCAAGACCTTCAAACCAGATATCATCATGAAGCACATTGGGATCGCTGTACTTTTCCAGATTTTTGATGAGCTTTAAGGCATCGCCCGGATGATTCAGATAATTAACCAGCTCTTCTTCCGTTGGTTTTCTTTTGATATGTCCGGCCAGTTCTTTCTTTACTTTATCTATATTAACCGGGGGAAGAAAATTGAGAGGGCTTTCTTCGGTTCTGCTATCAATAGCCTCTTTCCATTTGTTCCCAAATGCCGATTCATAGATCCATTGTTTTGGCCACCCAAGAGGAAGTTTACCGAATTTTCCAAGCAGAAGATTTTTTAAAGCGTCATTTGCATGGAAAAAAAGTATCTTTCGGTCTTTTCTGGTTTGCTCATCCAGCTTATCTTCTTCAACAGTGTTTACCTTGTTTAAAAGGTTGATAATTCTTTGCACTTCCGTCATTCCGCCCCGTTCATAAGCCTTTACAACCATCATGTATCCATTAGTCCAGGTTATTTGGGAGCCGGGAGTAACATCGTGGTACCTGATAAGTTTTCGATAGAGCTCGAGAACTAAAAGAATGCTGGGCAGCAGAAATGCGTATCCCTGTTTTAAGGCGCCTTCCTGGCTGCTTGAAGTGGCCCCGCCTGGAAGTCCGTGCAGTGTAACATCGTGATCAATCCCAAGAAATGTGGGTCTGCAGTAATGATCGTATGCCGGCATAATCTGCTTTAGAACAAATGCGGTTTCTCTGATTTTTTCTTTATCAAGCCGGGTCTTTAAGCCAAGCTCTCCTTCAATATATGCCAGCACCGGCATTACCGCTGTCTGGCCGTAAAATCTTACGCTGGGGCCGTCAGCCACATCCAGGATTTTTGCTCCTGCCTGAGCTGCTGCGCCTAACGCTGGCACGGCAAGACCGTCTGTTGCATGGCGATGATATTGAATAATTAAATCAGGATATTTATCAAGTACGGTCGAAATAAGATTTTTGATAAACCGCGGCGGGCATACTCCTGCCATATCTTTAAGGCAGAATATGATTTTTTTAGATGCCTCATCCTTATTGCATTCTAAAATTCGCCCCACCATTGAAAGGATGTCATCCAGCACCCCAAGGTAGTGTGGAACATCAAAACCCTGTGCCCAGCTTAAGCTGATGGCGGGCTGAAAAATACGGTTTTCAGCATTTAAAACGATTTCGGCAAACGGAGCCATGTTTTCAATATGATTCAGAAAATCGAAACATCGTATTACGTGGTAATGTTTTACTATCATCTCGCCGGTGCGCTTCATGATTTCACGACTCTGGGGAGCATAGCCAAGCACATTTGTTGAGCGTATGAGGATAAGTTTTTGCGTGTTTGGCGCAAATTCGTTCCAGTTTGCTGCTTCAGCCCACGGGTCTGTCATGCATCCTAACATGGCAACGTGGTAATGGGCTCCGCCGCCGTTTTCGATTGATGCATATCCGCACCTGTCAATTAATGGCCCGACAAGCCGATCGTCAAAGAGACGGAATCGATTGCTGGTTTCCGACTGGGTTATATCTCTTGGAGTTGTGTTACAGAATTCCACATATTCAGAATTCCGTAAAAAACTTAGAATCTTGTCCCGATGGTCGCTGGGATTAAAGGGCGGCTGATAGGAACGGTCATTGGCAGCTTTTTTTGCCAATGTTGAAACATTCACAGACATTGGGCCGATCTTGGAATCGCCGAATTTTCGGTAAGACCCAAGCCCGATATATGGATTAAATCCTTTGGCGGTAATTTCAGCCATCAAACCGGCAAGTCGGATTTCTTCAGGTATGGTTTCCCTATAAGACATCAGTTCAGGGGTATTATCAATGAATTTTGTAACAATTTCACCTGCCATGAATTTTGGATGAGAAATAACCTTTTTATGAAATGTAATAGTGGTTTTCAGGCCTCCTATAAAATATTCAGACAAAGCCCGTTGCATGGTTGCCAGTGTCTTTTCCCATGTGGCTCCATACGCCATAAGGAGGCCTGCCAGCGAGTCGTAGAGCTTGGGGAACTCGTATCCGTAAAACACGCATGAATCGAGCCTTATTCCTTCGCCGCCAGGAGAAAGATACCTGGTTATTTCACCTGCGTTTGGCTGGAAATTATTTTGGGGATCCTCAAAATTTATTCGGCATTGCATGGCAAATCCCCTGGGGTTCAGCTCTTCCTGCTTCAGGCGCAGTTTTTCGCCAAAAGAGATTCGTATCATTTCTTCAACAAGATCTATTCCATAAAGTATCTCTGTAATCCCGTGTTCAACCTGAAGCCTGGTATTTGCCTCAATAAAGTAGTAATTCTGTTTTTCATCCACTAAAAATTCAAATGTTCCGATAGAATCATATCCTGAGGCGGATATAATCTTTAAAGTAGCATCTTTAAGACTTTTTCTTAATTCACCGGTCATTCCTTTCCAGGGAGAGGGGGTGATTTCCAGTAGTTTTTGATTTTTTCTCTGCGTGGAACAGTCCCGCTCATCCAGTACTACTGCATTGCCGAATGAATCACAGACAGCCTGTATCTCCATGTGCCTGACCGATGAAAGAAATTTTTCAATATATAAATTCGGGTTGCCAAAACTCGCCTCTGCAATGGTTGAGGCTTTCTGGAAATGCCGCTCAAGCTCTTCAGTGGATTCAATAATTATAATTCCCCTTCCGCCGCCGCCGCCTTCACTTTTTATCATTACAGGATAGCCGATTTCCCGTGCGATCTGTTTTGCTTCTTCAAGGGTTACCGCGCTGTCGGAACCGGGAATGACCGGTACGGAAACAGACTTTGCAATCTTTCGGGCCGTGACCTTATTGCCGAGTTTTTTCATTGGAGCTTCTGAAGGGCCGATGAAGATGATTTTGTTTTCCTTGCACAGGGATGGGAACCGGTTGTTTTCCGCGGCAAAACCCCAGCCGGGGTGAAGGGCTTTAACATCATGCTGCAATGCAAGGCGAACGATTTGTTCTATGTCTAAATATCCTTTTTCCGTCCGTATAGTGTAAGCCTTGTCTGCCTTGGATACGTGAGGAGCGGTTTTGTCCTCCTCTGTGGCAAATGCTACATATATGCCTCCCATTTCCCTTATGGTCCGTCCTATACGAAGGGCCGGAACTCCTCGGTTGGCTACCCCTATCCTTAATTTTTCAATTGGTGAATGCATTGGAATTTCTCCTTGTTATTTACTTCCCGCTTCAGCAGGATTGCGGAAATCCTCAATTAAACATAACACTTTTTCATAAAAAATCTATATTAAAAACATAAGAATTGCTTTTTGCAGGGAGTTTTCGTCCAGCCGCTATATATCAGGAATTAATCTAAAACCGAAATTTTTCATTTCGTAAATATAGAGCCCGTCCACTTTTAAAAATCCATTTGCGACAATACTTGGGACAGGAACGTCCTGAATACCGGTTATCATTGCTTCAACTTCGATTTTTTTATTAACCGGTGTAACCTGCCCGCGATAGGTCCAGTTATGCGGCTTTTGGGTGATAAGTTCAAAACCGTGTGTGTCGGATAGATGTTTCCAGCGCTTAAGCGCCATGAACTTAATAAGTTGAAGAAATGCTTCTATCCCAAGAGAACCAGGCCATACAGGATCCTGATAAAAGTGTGCCTTGAAAAACCATTCATTGGGATCTACATCCTTTGTCCCGCGAATAAAACCAAGACCTTTTGGGCCTCCGTCCGGCAGATACAGATCGATTTTATCGATCATGCGCATCGCTTTTGAAGGCATTGATAAACATGGCGCTTTGTCAATGGCAGGATCGTCGGGAGTGAAAGGGGCTTCATCTTCAAACAGGTACGCACTGTTTTTATCAAGTTCATCGGTTGCTGGAATATATGCCCGTTTATCGGCGTCACTTAAGCCGACCTGCTGCATCAGGGCATTATCCGTGAAAAAACCAAAGGAAGTATCCCCCTTATAAATTATTTTATTTTGCTTAAGTATCAGAAACTCAAATTCTTCTATAATCATATCGCCCGCTTCAGAGACTTTTTTTGTGCGGGCCCGTATAGTCAGGGTTTTTGCCTCACGTGACACATTGTTGTGCAAGACCGCATTTCCGCCAAGGTTTCTGAATTTGAGATCATTTTTGCTTTTAAGAGCAGATCCCATATATGCCGCAAGCCAGCCGCATGGCTGAAGCGCGATTTCAAGTAAAATGCAAAACGGCATCAGCCGGCCGCGATCTGATTTAAAATACCATGCATCATAAGGCACATCATACTCGGCTTCTATCCATCCTCCGGGTTTTAAAACCCACGGCTCAGGCTCGATGGAAACTATCCTGTCCATAAACTGATATGGCGGCCCGGGAAGCCTTGCAATACGCCTTTTTTTATCAAACTGTTTATAGGGTTCGCCAAATGCTTCAGAAGGGTTTCCGACTGAAAATGCAAGCAGCCTTTTTCGGTCAAACAGGACATGTTTTTCTTTTTTCTTCCAGAATGCCTCTATTTCTTCGCCGGTTATGCCGGTCATTTTCATGGACATATCTGTAAACATAACTATATTATGTCCGTCAGCATACATGAGAGCATCGGCAATTACATACGGCTGTGGATTGTATCCGATTTCTTTTATTATTATTTCATAAACAACATGTTTTGTCGCCGGAGTTACCGGCCCGCGGCATTTTAGTCCGCTTTTAACTCCAACTACCGGTTCATAGCATACGTTAGTTTTTTCTGTCACCCATCCCATGCGTTGGATAAAGACTCTGAGAGTATGCGCGCAACATTCGTACATGAGAGTACCCGGCATTACCATGTCATCCATGAAATGGCAGGTAAGAAACCAGTCGTTTGGATGTATGTCAGCCTCTGCTTTAATCAGGCCGAGCCCGTATCGCCCTCCATCAGGATCAAGATGGATAATCCGGTCGATAAGTTTCATCCGATCTTTGTTTATTCCGGGAAGCCTGAGTGACTCGGCAAGCTCAACCCCGTCAAAAAGAGGGCCGAAACATGCTTTTAAATTCCCGACTCTCAAAGCATTTACAGCCTCATCATCATATTTTTGAACAGATACAGCCACCAGCTCTTTCCATCCGGCTGATCTTTTCCCCTTCAGCGGCTTTGTGTCTTCATCTTTAAGGATGATTCCGCCTGAATTTTTAACCTCCTCTTCGGTAAAGAAACCCGCGCACCCGTCAGACATGGTGATAAGATGGGAGGAGCCGATAAAGCCTTTAAAGTTAAAAAAGAAAAGAAATGTTTCACCCTGGCGGACAAAGTTTTTAATATTGATTTCATATCTGATTGTGTCTCCGGGCTGCGGCAGACCGCGGTGAAATGTTACAACAGCATCAAGCAGCCTGTATGTTCTTTTGCCTTTTACAACAAGATCAATGCCCAGATAAGAGCACAGAAACAGATCAGCCTGGCCCGCTTCGACCGATATGCACACAGAAGCGCGGCTCCCGTCCAGATACCACGCTTTTGGCAGAACATCATGCTCAGTTACAATGCGGCCGGAGCCCAGCGAACCTTTTTCACCTTTAATTGAAATTATTCTGTCAACAAGCATGAGAGGTTCGTCAGGCAGGCGTACCCTTGCCTTATATGTATCGACTACCGCGAATTCAGGGCCAAGCACTTTTGCCACAGAGCCGGTGGCAAATTCCATGCACATATCGCGGGAGAATAGCGTTGTTTGTTGATTGTTACTGGTTGCTCGTGTCTCGTTTCTGGTTTCTGGTTGCTCGTTGCTGGTTACTCTTTGCTCTTCTCTCTTTCCGATCTCTGCCCTCTGCCCTCTGCCCTCTGACTTCTGATTTCTGACTTCCGACTTCCGACCTCCGACCTCTGACTCCTGACCTCTGCTCTTTATGTTTCGAGCCATAAGTAGTTTTGTCTGAAGCTCAAATGCCTCGGCATAGGAGTTTTGCAGCTTGGTTGAAAACTCCAAAAAAGTCTTGTGAGCATCTGCTGTGGCTTCAATGTTTTTTATCGCGCGATCTATCTCCGGAGAGCTTTGCGTTTTGCTTTTTTTCTCAGGCAGCGCAGGGCAGGAAGCTTTTCCTCCGATGATCAGAGTTATCTTTCTGCTTGTCTCTTTCTTGCCCAAATATTCTTGTTTACGATGCGGGCGCAGGTGAGCGCCTGGTTTTTCTTTTGTATCTTCAAATTCTTCAAGAATGATATGGCTGCAGTTGCCGTCTGTAGTCATGCATCCAACACATGCCCTGCGGGGACTATCTTTTATGTCATTTGCCCAGTCTTTTGGATTCGCAGGTATATGAAATATCTCTTTTTGCAGAATATTCTTTTTTCCGTTGCAGGAGTTCTTTAAGGAAGAAATTGTTTTTTGATGTAAACACAGACTTGTTTTAACTGTAGAAGCAAGTCCTGCGGCTGCTCCTGTATGGCCGATGTTTGCCTTTACAGATCCTATGGCGCATGGTTGCTTCAAGCCAATAAAAAATTCATTCAAAGCCTCTGATTCAATGTTGTCTTCCTTAAGGTTGCCGCTTCCGTGTGTTTCAATATAGCTTATAGAAGACGCTTCTACGCCGGTATCATTAAATGATTTTTTAAGAGAAAGTGTATAAGCCTTTTTTGAAGGGGGGTCGCTATCGATGCCCCCGCAGCACGCATTTCCAATCCCTTTTATTATCGAATAAATCCTGTCTTTGTCTTTTATAGCAGTGTCGAGCCGTTTCAGGACAAGCGCTGCAGCACCTTCGCCGGGCAGAGTTCCGTCTGCTGATTGGTCAAAAGGGCTGATTTTATCCTTTTTCGAAAATGGCCGTGATTTGTCTGCGATTATGATATTCCGGACATCGCCGCAAAGATCTACCGCCCCCACAAGTACGGAGTCCGTCTCATTCTGCTGAAGGGATCTTACGCCTATTTCAAGGGCTCTAAGACCTGAGGATTCTTCACCGGAAACAACAAAGCTCGGGCCTCCAAAACGGAATTCCCTGGCGATTCTGCTCGCGATAATTCCTCCAAGAGCGCCCAGTGTCCGCGTATTTGTAAGGGGAGGGCCGCATGAGTCTTTCAGTGATTCAAGCCAGATCGCTGCTTGGTCATCATCAAGGTCGAGTCTTTTTGCCCATTTTTTGACAAAATTATTAAGGTTCCAGCGAAGGTTAAAATTGGTTGCCTCAAAATCAAATGCCATTCCTATTATAACCCCCATGCGTGGTCGAACTTCTCTCAGCGCAAGGTGGGCATCCTTCATGGCTTTGGCTGATACTTTCAGCATAAGCAAATGTTGGGGAAGTATATCATAAATTTCATTGGGAGGTATGTGAAACTCTCCCGCGTTAAGCGAGACTTTGTCCATATAGCCGCCGTATGCGGCCCGTTTGTCAAGATAGGTTTTCGCAACACTGTCGCATCCTTTCCATCTGTGTTTCGGCCTTTTTCTGATTATGGATTTGTCCTTGAAAATAACCTCTTGAAAATCTTTCAATGACTTTAAAGATCCAAAAGCAGCTTCCATTCCTACAATGGCAACAGGGGGGGTGGGGGTTTTGAATTTTGAATTTTGAATTTTGAATTTTGAATTAGATGATTGTCGCCATTCTTCGAGAAGAAGATGAGCATTTATTCCACCAAACCCGAATGCGCTTACTGCTGCGCGAAGCGGTCTATGTTTGTCTTTTCTAACCCATTTTTCAGCCTCTGTCTGCACCCTGAAAGGGCTTTTGTTGAGCGGACTTTTTTCCGGCACTTTGTTAAAATTAAGCGAGGGGGGCAGAGTTTTGTGTTTTAACGCAAGGATGGTCTTGATCATTCCAGCGGCGCCGGCGCCTGTCAAAAGATGGCCTGTCATCGATTTGACAGATCCTATGGCACATTCTCCATAAGACCATCCTGATTCGCCCCAGAGATTTCTTAAACTTTGAAGTTCCGTGGCGTCCCCCACAGGCGTTCCAGCGCCATGGCATTCAATAAGGTCTATATCATAAGGTGACCAGCCGGCGGATTTGTAAGCGTTTTGCATGGCGCGAACCTGGCCCTCGGAGTCCGGGGCAAGAAGGTTGCCTCTTATATCATTGGAAAGTCCGATGCCGTGGATTAGAGCATGGATATTGTCTCCATCACGCAAGGCATCGTCAAGCCTTTTTAATGCAATTATGCCGACTCCTTCGCCTACGACAAGGCCGTCTGCGGTTTCGTCAAAAGGGGCGCAACGGCCTGAAGGGGATAATGCGCGAAGCTGGCTGAATCCTATCTGTGTGTACAGAGATTGAGGTCTTGAAACACCACCGGCCAGAATGGCGTCTGCCCGGTGGGAATAAAGTTCGTCACATGCCAGCTTAACCGCATAGATAGATGATGCGCATGCTGCATCAAGAGTATAACTTCCGCCGCCAAGGCCTAAAGCTTCGGCCAGAATGGCTGCCGGAAGGGCCGTTACTCTGCCGGATATGCATTGCTTTCTGTTAAGGGGTGTTGCTGCAGCATTGCCGAACAGTTTTTCTTCAAAGAATTTACCTGTGATTTCTTGCGTGATGAAGGATGAAGAATCAGTCGGCAGAGCGATAGCGGCAAGAATTATTCCGATGTGATCTTTGTTTATTGAAGATGTAGTAAAACTGGAGAATGCTTTACTGCCTGCATGGAGAACCAGGTGATAGAGAGGGTCAAGATTCTTTAAAAGATCTTTGTCTATATTGATGCCTGTATGATCCGACTTGATTGATTGAAGTATATCGGAACTTATAAGGCAGGCTCGTTTTGAAATAGCTTTGTCCGGCAGAGGATGGGCGCTGTAAATATCATCAGGGTCAACCAGCCACCTGTTTTCCGGCACCTCGCATGCAGAATCGACTTTGTTTGTAATGTTATGCCAGAATATATCAATATCAGGAGCTCCGGGAAACACACCGGCCATCCCGACAACAGCTATAGGGGTTCGTTTTTTCATTACTATTTTATACTCAATTAATTTGTTTTAAGCAAGAGTCAATAGTATAAGGATTATAGATATTTTACCACGAAGTACACGAAGCACACAAAGGTCTCAAAGGGTTGTACGGATATGATCTTGACTTATAGCCGTTTTATTGTAATTATTACTCCGGCAATTAAATACCCCAAAGCCGTCATTCCGGCGAAAGCCGGAATCCAGGAAAATACGCTGGATACCGGATCAAGTCCGGTATGACCCAAGACTTGTAATATGAGGTAAGGCTGATGAAACAATTCAAAATTATCGTGGAAAAACATCCCGACACCTATATTGCTTACCCTCTCGGAATTAAAGGCGTGGTAGTTGGCCAGGGCGACACCTATGAAACTGCCATGGCCGACGTCAAATCTGCAATTAAATTTCACCTCGAAACATTCGGACCCCAGACCTATAATTAAGTGGTAAGCTCCGTTGCATAATGGATGTTAACTGGTTGATAACGTTCAAAATTAGAGCATAACAAAACTATGGCAAAGAAAATAAGAGAACTGATACAAGAGCTTGTTGAAGCAGGGTTCTACGAGATCAAAGGCACAGGTAAAGGATCACATCGAAAATACACTCACGCCCTTTATCCGGGTGCCGTAACCATCAGTGGGAAGTCAGGTGAAGATTCCAAGCTGTATCAAGAAAAACAAGTACGGCAAGCAATTGAAGAGGTAGATAAATGAAGACGAGCGACAAATACCACAAATGGGTGGAGTGGAGTGAAGAAGACCAGGTTTACATAGGCAAGTGCCCCGATCTTATAACAGGAATTCACGGTGATGATCCACAACAGGTATATAAGGAGTTATGTGAAGTGATTGAGGATATTATTCATCATTTTGATTTCGAGAAACGCCCCCTTCCTTCCCCACAAGTTAGACCGATGCGAGACGTCGCATAAAGTAAATGGCCGAACAAGGTGGAGAGGACGGGACGTACTAACCTATTGAATTTGATTCATGCCGCGCAATACGTTATTCGGCTTACATGCCTAAAAAATCACGAATAGATGCCCGCCCGCCTCGCCTGAGCTCGCGATGGCGGGCAGGCTCCGGGAGCCATGCGCCATATCATTGCCGCGGGATCGGTGCAATCCATCGGCAAATCGGTAATTCGAGGTGAGAAACTAACAAAAGCTAAAAAATATTCGCTAACCGGTAAATAAGTTGATAAGTTAAGTTCCTTAAGCCCCCTACAAAATTACATTTTTGTTGTCGACATTTTTTATGTGTGGTATTTAAGCAAAAAATCATATAATTATTTATTATGGTATCATTTGACAGAATTCTATTGAGTGTATGTTAACATAGGATACTTACTCGGAAATTGATGCTTCCAAATCACGAACAGGCTTATATCCCAGAACCGAAACTGACCAAGTACCTCCTATCTGAAACTCATGCGGTCGGAAAGGCTAAGGCGAAATACTTTCGGTCATTCGGCTACACCGAAGCAAATGTTGATCAGTTGGCGGATGGCCTGCTCATGATTGCAAAATCGAAAGAAGTCAGCCAAGCGGTTACCACTCCTTATGGCACCAAATATATTATGGAGGGGGACATTTTTACTCCCATCGGAACTACCGTGCGGATCCGTACCGTCTGGGTGGTCGAATCAGGCGATAAACGTCCGCGATTTGTGACGGCGTATCCCGCTTGAAGAGCCGATACTTAAAAGGAGACAAAATTGATAAAAGAATTGGATACCGTTGTTCTTTCCTGTGATCTTCCTGAGCATGAACTCAAGCGAGGGGACATTGGCGCTGTCGTACATTGCTACAAAGTTGGAGAAGCTTTTGAGGTGGAGTTTATCACCGGACAAGGCGAAACTGTTGCAGTAGCGACGCTTAATATTGAACACGTGCGCCTGATGCAAGACAAGGAAATCCTGCATGTTCGGAAACTACAGGCCGCATAACCATCTGCTGCTTGCAATGACCAAAATTGGGCAAAAGGAGACGTTTTACAAAAATCTCAATATATAATTGCCGGGGGATCGGCACATCGCACAGGCAGGTCGGTAAATCAGTAATTCGAGGCGAGAAGATAGCAAAAGCTAAAAAATATTCGCTAACCGGCAAATAAGTTTATAAGTTTAATGTGTCCCCTATAAACTCCTACTGGTGGCAACAGGAAACCAAGCGGTAAACGGAGAAAGTAAACATCATCCTGTAGTGTCGAGGGAAACCAGCCTACTTGACTCAAAGGCAATCTTATTTTTTGCTTATGGAGAAACTGAAGTTGAAAAAAGCTGTTGTAGTAATGGTCGATGTCCTGAGGACGTTGTTCATAACAATACTGAATAATAAGTTCTACATCTTATCGATGATCTTATGGGTGCTGTTCGTTAGCTTGATTGCTTTTGGGTGTTGGTACTATTTTCTTGACAAACACTATAGAAGACCTGACATAATTTATAAGGGTAAGCTTCTGCGTGGCTTTGTGATCAAAGGGAAAGCATTCATTCTATCCGACATTCTGAAGCAGAAGCGTGAAGTAACGGCGAAGAATGCTCTGAGAATTCGGGATTTTATCGGAGATAACACAAATGTCTCATGGCAGAGTTTTCTAAAGACTCGGTTGTTCCTTCACATGTCACCTGATCAAAAGGAAAAGATGGAGGAATTTCACGATATTCAACTTCTTGGGGTTTCGGTAACAGAAATGGTCGAGGAGATATTTAAGCACTATGGCCTGCTAAAATTTTCCATTATTACGTACCAAGACAATTCGATTGAACAGACCTTCCCACGTTCAATAGCCGCACAGTTTCTAAAGAAGCCAATATCTTTAATTGACAAGCAATTGCGTAACGGATCTGCTACAGATTTTGAAAAGAGGCTATTTGTCGAATTGCAAAGGGTGGCAAAGATACTTAGGAAGAACATTTTTCAAGATGGAAAGAAAGGAAATCTGGCTTGGTTAAGCAAACACTTGAAAACAATAGCTGACAGTATAGAAAAGGAATTGACGCTTGGACTCGAGTTTAGAGAAGTCTTCTACGGTGAAATCCTAGCAATGCTGGCACCTCCACAAACACATATAGAATTTGAATTTTCAAGTTTACCGTTAGTGCCGTCGTTCGGGGACTTTTTTTACCTTTCAATTGTAATTGGCACAGGAAACATTCCGTCGGAAATTACACCTCTGGCTCTAATTGCACGTGTGTCCGTTTGGGCGCAGTTGGTCTTCTCCTACTTGATGCTTGGTGTCTTCATCGGGGTAATTGCGAATATTGTCGGTAACTTATTTCGGCAAGGGTTTTAACTGCCCCCGGAAACCAGAGGGATTCAGGTGACAGGGAGATATTCGGGACGAACTTAATTCATGATGTGCAATACGTTATTCGGCTTACATGCCTAAAAAATCACGAATAGATGCCCGCCCGCCTCGCCTGAGCTTGCGATGGTGGGGTGGAATTGGTATAATCCATTTCTTATGACCTCCGAAGCTGAAAACGGAGCTTGAGGAGCAGTTGAAGGAGGAAGAGAGGTTGAACAGGCTTATTCTGGGCTGAAAAACCTTGGGAAAATCGAGGTGAAAAATGGCTAAAATTAAAGTCAAAGGAACTGAAATAACAGTATATTCACATAGTGAGGAAGACTATATCTGTATAACGGATATTGCCAGACATAAAAACGCAGAAAGAACGGACGATTTAATTCGAAATTGGATTAGAAACCGAAACACCATCGAGTTCCTCGGTATTTGGGAAATACTCAATAATCCGGATTTTAAACCCGTCGAATTCGACGGGTTTAAAAAGCAGGCCGGTCTCAATAGTTTTACCCTTACGCCTAAACAGTGGATCAACCAAACTAATGCAGTAGGTCTTATTTCAAAGCGGGGCAGATATGGTGGTACCTATGCGCATAAGGACATCGCCTTTGAATTTGCCTCCTGGATTTCAGTAGAATTCAAATTATACCTTATCAAAGAGTTCCAGCACCTGAAAGACGATGAGCGAAAGCAGCTTGGTTGGGATATTCGCCGGAACCTGACCAAAATCAATTACCGGATTCATACCGATGCCATCATGGAAAACCTTGTTCCTCCGGAACTGAGCAAATCCCAGATCAACCACATTTACGCCACGGAAGCAGCTATTCTGAATATGGCCTTGTTCGGCACAACCGCCGCCATGTGGCGGGAAGCAAACCCTGATAAAAAAGGAAATATTCGGGATTATGCCGATGTGATATCCAAGGTAGGAATAGGGATAAGGAATAAGGATAAGGAATAAGGAAGGAATGGGGGTCGGGCCACAGCAACATATTGAGATAATATATAAAACGTTAAAATTTTGCGTTAAATAAGGCCTTAAATGGCCATTTTTAGGGCCCAAAGCACACTTTTAAGAGAAGAGCACGGGCAGATGGCAAGAGCAAAACGGCATTTCCTTCCAGGTCACGTTTGGCATATTACGCATCGGTG
>JACKQG010004027.1_pt1 | contig 17377 bp, 17 predicted proteins | sample 8237621 | NCBI WGS metagenome assembly JACKQG01 (sample SAMN15677084, study PRJNA649215) | marine metagenome | biome: marine; feature: Black Sea; material: saline water; isolation source: suspended particulate matter (SPM) from the Black Sea western gyre | collected 2013-06-09/2013-06-10 | depth...
TTTATCACTGTGAAAAGTATTGGAGATACGTGGAAACAAACAACATAGAAAATGTCGAACTTGATTTTTTAAGTTTGGATGATTATGAAGAATTAAAAGAGATAATGTTGATGTCCTATGAGACAATTCCTGAAGCTTATTGGAAAAAAGACGAAGTGGCCTCACTTATAAATAAATTTCATGAGGGACAGATCGCTATAAAGGTGAATGGTGAACTTGCAGGATGTGCTTTTTCTATTATAGTGAAATATGAAGAGTTTGCAAATCACCATACATATAAAGAGATTACAGGTAATTATACTTTTAACACACATTCCAATGATGGAAACATACTCTATGGAATTGATGTGTTTGTAAAGCCGAAATTTAGAGGGATGAGACTTGGCAGACGTCTGTATGATTACAGAAAAGAGCTATGTGAAAATTTAAATCTCAAAGGGATAGCATTTGGCGGAAGAATACCGAATTATCATAAGTACGAAAATGAACTTTCACCAAAAGAGTATATAGAACAAGTTAAAAGAAAAGAGATTCATGACCCTGTGCTTAATTTTCAGATGTCCAATGATTTTCATCCTTCAAAAATTTTGAAGGGCTATTTAGAAGGAGATACAGACTCCGGAGAGTTTGCTGTTTTACTGGAATGGGATAATATTTATTATCAAAAGCCAAGTAAAATTGCACAAACAAAGAAAAAAATAGTCCGTCTTGGTCTAATTCAATGGCAGATGAGAACGTACAACACTTTAGATGAGCTGCTTCAACAGGCAGAATACTTTATAGATACCGTGTCTGGATACCGTTCAGACTTTGCATTGTTTCCAGAGTTTTTCAACGCACCTCTAATGGCAAAAAACAATCATCTCTCAGAGCCTGATGCCATTAGAGAGTTGGCTAAACATACAGATGACATCATTCAAAAGTTTTCAGAGTTTTCTATCTCTTACAATATCAATATCATCTCAGGAAGTATGCCGGAGATGAAAGATGGGCATCTTTACAATGTTGGTTATTTATGTAGAAGAGATGGTACGATAGAACGATATGAAAAGATACATGTCACCCCCGATGAAGCAAAAGTATGGGGTATGCAAGGTGGACATAGTTTAAAAACTTTTGATACTGATTGTGGAAAAATAGGAGTTCTGATCTGTTATGATTCAGAGTTCCCAGAACTAAGCAGACTTCTTGCAGATGAAGGTATGGACATCTTATTTGTGCCATTTTTAACAGATACTCAAAATGGATACTCAAGAGTGAGACATTGTTCTCAGGCAAGAGCAATAGAAAATGAGTGTTATGTTGCAATAGCCGGCAGTGTGGGCAATCTTCCTAAGGTGCATAACATGGATATGCAGTTTGCTCAGTCAATGGTTTTCACCCCTTGTGATTTTGCTTTTCCGACAAATGGGATAAAAGCTGAAGCCACTCCAAATACTGAGATGGTGCTTATTGCTGATGTTGACATTGATCTCTTGACTGAACTACACGAGTTTGGTAGTGTTAAAAATCTCAAAGACAGAAGAAAAGACATTTTTGAGTTAAATAAACTATAGGGCTGATTTATTACTCCATAGTTACTCCATAATTTTATCATACAATGAAGAATGCTTGAAAAGGATTCTTCATGAAACATTTGATCTCTTTGATATTCAGTGTTGTTTTTTTTCTCTTTTTAAACGCTTGCAGCGGTGGGTCAGGTGGTGGATCAAGCAGCAGTGGTACGGGTAATGTTCCACCTGTGGCGAGCGCGGGAGAGGATGAAATTGTACACGTGAATGATATAGTCAGTATTGTAGGAAGTGGAAGTGATACTGATGGAACTGTTGTAAGTTACGAATGGAAAGAGGGTGTTACGGTTTTAGCCAATACAGCTGCTTTTACTTACACTCCAACAACTATAGCTGTTCATACGCTTACGCTTACTGTGACAGATAATAGTGGTGAAACAGGCAGTGATGCAGTGGATATAAATGCTACATCCATAGGTACAAATATTCCACCTGTCGCAGATGCCGGAGAAGATAAAATTGTATTAGTAGATAAAACAGTAACTATTACAGGTAGTGCAAGTGACAGAGATGGAACTGTTGTAAGTTACGAATGGAAAGAGGGTGGTACGGTCTTAGCCAATACAGCTGTTTTTAATTATACTCCAACAACTATAGCTAATCATACTTTTACTCTTGTCGTAACAGATAATGGTGGGGAAACAGACAGTGATACAATGGATGTAAACGCTACATCATTTCCTGATGCAGTTGCTCATGATACTTCATTTGAGTCCATACACTTTAGCGGTTCACAAAACTGTGCGCAGTGTCATGACGGTATTTTTGATACGAGCACTAATCCTGACACAGATGTTTCTATTGTCAAAGCATGGCAAGGCACTATGATGGACAATGCCGCAATTGATCCATTTTATTTGGCAAAAGTTGCTAGTGAAGTGAAACGTAACCCAAATTTCAAAGCTGTTATAGAAGCCAAATGCAGCCGTTGTCATATGCCTATGGCCAATGTAGAGGCTGGCTTTGTAGGTGACACGATTGCAATGTCCGGTGATGGTTTTCTTAACTCTGTTAATCCCCATTATGATGCGGCAAAAGACGGAGTGAGCTGTACTGCGTGTCACCAGATAGAAGACACACCGGAACTTGGAACGGTTGATGGCTTTTCAGGTCAATTTAGTATCCTTGAAAATTTTGGCACAGATCGTAAAACCTATGGCCCATATACTGCACCTAAAACACAACCCATGATAAATAACGTCCAGTTCACACCGGCATACAGTGCGCATATGAACGAGTCTAAACTCTGTGCAAGTTGTCATAATCTTGACACCCCTGTAATTGATGCACAAGGAAGTCTCAGCAATGCAACTTTCCCAGAACAGGCAGTTTACACTGAATGGGAATTTAGCGACTTTAATACAACGAAGAGTTGTCAAGACTGCCATATGCCAAAAACTGATGGCAGTGTGGTTATCTCTACACAAGGTGGAGGTCTTCAAGCAAGAACACCGTTTTACCAACATCAGTTTATTGGTGCAAACACTTATATGCTAGAGATTATAAAAAACAACCGTATCAAATTGGGTGCTATTGCGAGTGAAAGTATATTTAATGAAAGTATCAGCAATACCAGAGACTTTCTCCAGGCTGCTGCAGATGTTAACATTACCAATACCAGTTCCATAAACGGCACACTTGGATTTTCTGTCTTAGTGAGTAACTACGGTGGTCATAAATTCCCCACCAGTTTACCATCACGTCGTGCTTGGTTACATGTGAAGGTGACAAATGCGGTAAATCAAACTGTATTTGAATCAGGTGGATTAAGCAGTAGAGGTCAGGTTATCGGTGTTGATGATAATACTGATGACTATGAGCCACACTATACAGATATAAATGATTCCTCACAAGTTCAGGTTTATGAACCGATTATGGCCGATACAGACAACAAAAAAACGTATACCTTTATGCAGGCATCAAAGTACCTAAAAGACAACAGAATCCTTCCCCTTGGGTACAAATCTAATGCCCCTGCTAGTGCCCAAGCATACGGTGAAGCTGTAAATGACAATGATTTTGTTGGAGGAAGTGATACTGTGAATTATGAAGTGAGTAATCTTCCAAGCGGTGATTACACGGTTACTGTCACACTGCAATATCAAACAGTGTCTTACGGTTTTGCTCAAGATCTTTACAAAGACACGGATCTTACTGAAGTTGCACTCATGAAAGCTCTTGATAGTAATACAAGTAATCGTTTTGAGAGTATATCCACGGATACGAAAACTATCACTCATAATTAAATAAGAACGTGAGTGAATTTGATTGATTATGAGAGTTGGCCATTGGCATTGTTGGTGGCATCCTTTATCGTGGTTGCGCTGATTATCGGATACTTTGGCATTAAAATGACGAAAACTGCCCGTGATCTCGCTCAAAGCACGGGCTTAGGTGAAGTGCTTATGGGTGCATTGTTCATTGGTGCATCAACATCCTTGTCAGGCATTACAACCTCTGTATCTGCCGCGGCTGCAGGATATGCAGAACTCGCTGTGAGTAATGGCTTGGGCGGTATCGCCGCTCAAACTGCATTTCTTGCTTTAGCTGATATTGCGTATAGGCGTGCAAACCTTGAACATGCGGCTGCATCAGCAGAGAATCTTTTTATGTCTTCGTTTCTTCTTTCTTTGTTGGCTATACATGCATTGGCATTTTCAGTCCCTACACTCAGTATCTTCACCATCCATCCTGCCACGATTATTTTAGTGATTTTTTATATATTTGGTATACATCTTCTGGCACGCACACACAAAACCCCTATGTGGCTTCCAAAAAAAACAAGTGACACTTCATTAGAGTCTAAAGAAAAAAATCATAGTTATGCTCCTGGCCTTTGGAAGCTTTGGATACGTTTTGCCGGTTATGGAATGATAGTCGCTTTGTCAGGTTACTCACTCTCACAGCTGGCTATACCTCTTGGAGAAAAGACAGGTTTGTCTGAGGGAATTGTCGGTGGTGTGTTTACGGCAGTCTCCACCTCTATACCTGAACTTGTAGTTGCTATCACCGCAGTGCGTATGGGCGCATTAAATTTAGCCGTGGGAGATATCATCGGCGGGAATGCATTTGACACACTTTTTATCGCCATTTCAGATATTGCTTATAAAGAAGGTTCAATCTATGCTGATGTTTCAAGAGCGGAAGAGTTTTGGCTTGCCATCTCGATGTTGATGACGAGTGTGCTTCTTATGGGACTGATATACCGTCAGCGCCGCGGACCTGGGAACATTGGTTTGGAAAGTGTGCTTCTACTCGTTCTATACTTTGGAGGGCTTATCACTCTGTACCTGCTAGGATGGTAGAGTGTATAAATAAGACAGTTGGCACCAACAGTGTATATACACCATTGATGTAAATATAGTTAATCTGCTAGATTGTCATTAAATGTTGGAAGCGGTGTCCCGCCTTCTGCACCGACAGCTGGTATTTCAACTAAAATATCTTTTGCTTGTCCATGCTCATCGACTTCAACATATGAAGTATCTCCTATATGTCCTGCCGGAACAAATAACTGAGGATGATCAAAAGGTGCTTTACGGTATAAAACACGCTCATCTGTTAAGGCTTTCAAAAATGCCACAAGACTTGCTTTGTCTGCATCATCTAAACCTGGACCCGAGTTAAGATACTCCCCAGTTAAAATTCCTAAGCCGGTGATTGGAGATTCTGATCCCCTATCTGCAGAATATCCAATAATAGGATGTGAGAGATTTTCATCAAAGCTTCTAAAGTTACCACCGCGAAAGTAAAAATCTATAACGTCTTCAAGCGTGCTTTCCCCACCATTATGAAAATAAGGTGCTGTTAATTCTACGTTTCTTAGGGATGGGATTTTAAAAGCACCATCATTTCTAAGATCGGCAGTAAGCTCTTCTGTATCATCAATATTGGGATTGTCATACAGACCGAGGTGTGTTTTACGAGCAAAACCTAAAGCATTTCCAAAAGGATCATTCCTACCAATTCCAAGATCTTCCAATGTAGGACGTACACCGATGTTATTATATCCTTCATCGATAAGATCGCCTTTTCTGTTACGAGTCATACCCTGTTGGTTTATTCGTCCTACAGATGCAAAAGTAAGTTCACTTCCTCCATGACAATTAAGACAACGTGCTTCAGCATCAGCTAAATGAAAACCTACTATTTCTTGCTCAGTTAAAGCGGAAGTGTCACCCTCTAGGTATTGGTCAACACGCGTGTTGTCAGATACAAGTGTTGCTTCATACAGTTGCACTGCTAAACCAAAATAGAGTGAAAAGTTCATTTCCATCTGAGTATGTTCAGTATTGTCATCCAGTATGATTGGATCGTTTGACTGCCACCATTCTGGTTGAAAAGAATTACGAATCATCTGAGCATAACTAGGAACTTTTAAACCTGTTCCGTCTTTTTTATCTGCAAGTGCGCCTAAGACACTATCAGTAGGAGATACTTGTTGTAAAGCTAAAGGTTTTGTTGCCAAGATTTGACGCGTTCTAGCAGCTATTCTTTCACTTTTTAATTGAGCAGTTCCAGCATCACTGCTTAAGACTTCCACTCCCACGTCTGTCCAAGTCCTGCCATCTGCAGACATCTCAATATTACTAAGCACCGGACCTGTCGCTTGTGATGCTAAAGATGCATTGTCAATACTGATATTGACTCCTGTAAGTTTCTTCCCTACTAGTTTATATACAAGAGCATCTTTATCTGCATCTCCATGTGGATTTTTACCATTAAAGATATTGCTTGCACGTCCATCCCAAAACTGACGATGATTAAACACGGCATTGATAACAGAAGGTGAATTTCTTTCTTGTACGCGTCTGGTATTGGCACCATTCACTGCAAACCCATTTGGATCCGGTAGAATCTCTTCTTCACCTGTTTCAGTGAATAAAGTATAGTGCACCCCCTGAGAACCTAAAACATCATCAGTGTCACGAAGCACATCAGAGACAAATGAATTTGGATCAGCTTTAAGGTGACGTGGAAAGTCTGATTTAGACAGCTGGTAGTTTGGACCCTGACCAATCTCAAACTCGTCACTGTGATCAGATGAACCGTCTTGGTTTGAACGTGCGAAACCAGGGTTTATCTGATTTTTAGCACGATTATCCGCACCCGCGCTAAAGTGACATGAAGCACAAGCAGTGGCTCCATCACTCCCCAGCTGCATATCCCAAAAAAGCGCTTTACCTAAGGCGATAGCACTCTCCTTATCTCTTATATACAAGTCTAAGTCTGTAGGTTCTGGAATGGGAACACTTTTAAGTGATGTGATTTCAGGTCGTATACTTCTCTCACCGCTGGCAATTTCAGCTAATATCTGCTCAGTCATATCAGCATGCACTTGAGTCACAAGGAGGCTAGCTCCTATAAGCCATGGGCTTAAATATTTGAGTTTCATGTCTAATCCTTTTTTTATATATAGGAAAAGTATATTCTTATGCTATTAGCGAAGTGTTAGCTGATAATTTTAGAAGGGTGCGGAGTTTCAAAGTAGAGTGCCTTCACCAAAAAATTTATATAATTCCACACTATATACTTCTAAAGTAAAGAAACTTTTATAAATAACAATTACTTTTTTAAAAGCATATTTATTTTGCTTATAATAACTATACTTGCATAATTAAATAACCAAAAGGAAACACTTTATGTATACAGTGCAAATGGAACAGGAATGTTCATGTTTTAAAAAAAGTGAATACTCAAATAACAATACATTTAAAACACAGCAAGAAGCATATCAGTATTCAAATATTGTAGCTGAACTTATGAATGAAGAATTTTGCGGTCGACATACTTTTTATTCACAAAGAGCCGAAGGTGATAACTTTGTAATCAGAGTGGCTATGAATGCCACGTATGTCTCTGGCTGCAGCACAGGTGTCAGTTGTGATGTAGGTTGCGACTCTACAGATGACTGGACTCTTGAATCCACGGGTGATGAGAACTGTGGCAGCGCTTGCGGCTGTTCTTAACTTCTGAGTTCATTTATGAAACAATTTGAAGTTGATAAAGCTATAGAAAAATTCATGCACCCAACTGTGTATACGGGTGTTAAACCTATTTTACTTGTTGCTGAGGAGTTGGTGACTGAGCAAAGTGTCGGTCAGCTGGTTGAAGCAGTTTGGATCGGGGTGAACTCCGCTGAAGAGTTTAGCTACATATCCAAGTTTGCTGTTTCAGGTAAAATATTTCTTAGCAAATATTATCAGCCAAGAGAGATGGAGCCATTTCGTGGAAGACTTGCACTCGTAAATGATGACAATCTAAAAAATACAGTTTTACACCGCAGTGCTGTTGAAGAGATAAAAAAACTCCAAACTAAAAGAAGTGCATTGCTAGCTGAAATAGATCAAGACTTTAAAGGTTTGTTAGATTTATATACACAAAAGGGGGAACTTCACCTTTTTAAAAAAAAAGAGGGGGATTGGAAAGAGGAACTTTTCAGCGATTTAAACATAAATGCCCCTTATAAACTTATAAGTGTTCAAAAAAAGTCGACAGACCTTCACCTCTGCCTTGAAAATCCAAAAACAGGTGAAAATGAAGAGTATCTGAATGCAGATGAGTTTTATGGCCACTTTAAAGGGTCTCATGCTGATATAGCCGGTTTAAAATTAAAAAGTGAAAGTTATTTAAAAAGTATCCTATCTTTGCAAGAGGATGCAAAAATGCTTATAAAAAATATACAATGGCTGGATTTGGATGATTCACGTATAAAAGAGATCTATCAAAAGCTTCCTAAACATCCCTTTGAAGATTATTTTCATTATGTTGAAAAAGAGAATATTCGAAGTGTTGAGGTGTCTTTTGACTTGCTTGAGAGTCTTAAAAAAATTATATTAGAACATATGCCTGAAAATGACACCCCTTTGGGTATGGAATATATTCCTATAGATAAACTGCTATATCTTTTTCATATGATAATCCCCCGAGATGATGCACTCTCAGCTTTAGAGACATGCGATATAGTGTATGAACCTCCCGGCATTTTATTAGGTCACGGTGGTGAGCGTAAGCTTCCGCCTAAGTTTTTAGTGCCTATCGCCCATGTGGCAAGTGCGTATCAGCGATTTCCAAGTTTTATGAATGTATGTGATGTAAAGTGAGATTATACACCTAAGTCATGTATTTTATTCCGCTAAGCACACGGTGTTTATAAATATCGTGCTAAAATCTTTTTATTTGAATGAGATGAAACGGTGTCAGGAGGTTTTATGAGAGTCTTAGTCATGTTGTGTTTAATTATGGGGATGCTGATTGCCGGCGACTTGGGTTCTTCCAAGCAAAAACATGGGGATTTCCATATATTCACCATAGACAATAAAGATGCAAAAATAAGCCCTGAAATAATTGTAGAGGCTTTGAAGTCAGATGGCTTTTTCATTGGTGAAAATGCAAATATTCAATCGGAGCTCCTGCATATTTATAAAGATGATAATTTTAAAATTTATAACAATATATCTTTTTATCATAAAGATATAATGGTAAGACTTCTTAACAAGCAAGCTGATGCTGGAATTTTGGTGCCAATGGGGATGCTTGTTTATCAGGATTTGGGTGAAGATAGTTTGCATATAGTTCTTACAAGGGCAAAGATGCAGGCTAGGCTTATCGGAGCGAATCCGGTGGAGTTGCAAGAGTTGGAAGCTAGAGTTTTAAAAGTGATAACAACACTTTTACCAACTGCCAGACATAGCTATAATGAAGCAAGAAAGTTCCAAGAAAAAGAATTTTTAACAAAATACACACTGGAGCTAAAAGAAGCTGACTTTGAAGATGTCAAAGAAGAGTTGGAAGAAGAGTTTGAAGAAAAATTCACTAAGGCAGGTTTTGCGATGCCAAGTTATTTTGACTTGAGGGCTGACTTAGGTGAAAACTCCATGTATGACTTTTATGTGACATATGCCATATGCAAAATCGATGTTCTAAGAATCGTGGTGAAGGTGGAACCTGAAGCAGCAGTTTTAGGACCCTGCACAACAATGATTTATAAGAAGAAGAATGAAAACAAGATTGTTATGGCTTTTGCATCAATGTATAACTGGCTAAGCAGTGCAAACATAGAAGATAAAGCCGCAGTGGATGGACTCTTAGAAACACAAAGAGTGTATGAAAATATTTTAAAAGATGTGACAAAAAATAAATAGCTCTAAAAGCAGTTGAAACTGCTTATTTAGCCTAAAAAGAGTGAACTATATCCCTAAATAAAGCTTTAAAACCTCAGGAATATCTATAGTGCCGTCTTCGTTTTGTTTGCACGTCTTGCCTGGAACTCTCTTGTGTTAGAGATAGAAGAGATCTCACAGTAAGTGTTTTGACCCGGTAAGTAGACGGCCTCGGATATACTTTATATAAACCTGCGTTAAAGTGTTAGCATACAATGGTTTTACTAGTATGTAAAACTTTATTTCATTTGTTTTTGCTTTGTATAGGTAGCTGAATTGGTTTTTTAATATAAAATAAAATTTTAAATTTGAGTTCTAAAAATCCTTAGGATTTATGAGAATTTGTAACTCAAACTTGTTGAACACTTTGTGGAGCACAGAAAACTCATTTGGGTAATTTGTGTTCCAAATATAAGAGATTTTTGATAAGGATATTAGGGTAAACTTGATTATAGGGTTTTAGCTTATAGTACTCCAAATTCTATAATTTTTCTAAGTTTTGTTTGTAGCTTTTGATACTTTGAAACTCTGGATTTTTCTCAACCAAAATTTCAAATATCATGAATAATAATTCTTCTTTTGAAGTATTTTTTTCTAGTGCAGTTTTTAATTTTTCTACTGTTTTTAGTAAAAAATAGTTCTCTATACAAGCTGAAATATCATCGAATGTGATTCTATCGACTATTTCATTTTCAATTTTATTTTTGATACATTTATTAAAGTCTTTATTGTAATGGGCTGACTCATATGTACATATTTGTAAGTATTCTAATTCTTGCAATACTCTATTGATTTTAATTGTATTATCACTTAATGGCAAAATAAATCCTTATAATATTTTGATTCTACTGTAACTCAACTAAAAACCTTCACTTTAAATATCTAAATATATTCATATAAGCTTAAAATGAGTGCTGATATTTTACTTAAAACTTTTTATAAATACAAATAATTTGCATTTAGTGTATAATGCAAATAAAAATCAAAGGAAAACTTTGAAAGATATAGCAAAAAATATTGATTTTAGTAAATTAAATGGTTTAATTCCAGCAATAGCGCAAGAGTATGGTTCCAATGAAGTGTTGATGGTTGGTTTTATGGATGAAGAGGCTTTTAGACTGACTAACGAGACAAAAATAGCTCACTACTTCTCTAGAAGCAAAAATAGAATCTGGAAAAAAGGTGAAACAAGTGGTCATATTCAAAAAGTAATCGAGCTCAAAGTGGACTGCGACCAAGATACAGTTCTTTTAATCGTAGAACAGATTGGTAATGTTGCTTGTCATACTGGAGCAAAATCATGTTTTTCCACCTCGTATTTTAATGATTCTCAAACGAAAACACCTCCATTAGTTACATCCAGCGTAGCCAGTTTACCGACTCAGTATGGAACCTTCAACATTAAAGCTTACAAGGATGGATGCCAAGAGCATCTTGCTATTATGAGTCAAGGTTTTTCTCATTTGGACACCCCAATAGTACGAATTCACTCTGAGTGCCTCACGGGCGATGCGCTGAGCTCTTTAAAGTGCGACTGTAGTAATCAACTAGGACTCGCACTAAAGTTGATTTCAGAAGAAGGTGGTTTAGTCATCTATCATCGTCAAGAAGGTCGAAACATAGGACTTGTCAATAAAGTCAATGCATATAAACTTCAAGACGAGGGGTACAATACAGTAGGAGCTAACCTTAAACTTGGTTTTAAAGAAGATGAAAGAAACTATGACTCTGTAGGATTCATATTAAAAGATCTAAATGTTTCTAAAATGAAACTAGTGACAAATAATCCAAAGAAGATAGCATTTGTAGAGAGTTTAAGGATAGAGATAACGCAAAGAATCCCTGCAATAACTGCTGTAAATAAATATAATGAAAACTACTTAAATGTAAAAAAAGAGCAGCTAGGGCATATGCTTTAATAAAAAGGGTGAAAATAATGAAAGAACTTACAATTGATAGTGCCTTGGATATGCATCTACACTTAAGAGATGAAGAGATGTTAAAGTTGGTAGGCCCCTTAACATCAAAGAGTTTTGCAGGTGCACTTGTTATGCCAAACTTGCTTGTGCCTATTACAACAAAGGAGGCTCTGTTATCTTATAAGCAAAGAATCAAAGATGCTTGTAAGGATGATGATTTTGAAGCTTATGTAACTATTTTTTTTCAAGTTGATTATAGTTATGAGTTTCTAAACGATATAAAGGATGATATTATCGCAATAAAGCTTTATCCTTTTGGTGTGACAACAAACTCTGAAACAGGTGTAGCTTCTATGGATGTAGAGGTGCTAAGAGCAACTTTAGAATCTATGCAAATGCTTGGAATTCCTCTATGTGTTCATGGTGAGACACAAGGCTTTGTAATGGATAGAGAGAAGGAGTTTCTGCCTATTTATGAGTCGATAGCTGTAAGTTTTCCCAAACTAAAGATTATAATGGAACATATTTCAAGCAAAGAGTCTATAGTACTATTGAATAAATATGATAATTTATATGCAACTATAACAGTGCATCATTTACTGTTAACCTTAGATGATGTACTTGGTGGGATGCTCAACCCACATGCTTTTTGTAAGCCAATTGTAAAAAATCCAGATGATAGAGAAGCTTTATTAGAGCTTGCTTTAAGTGCCCATCCAAAAGTGATGTTTGGATCTGATTCTGCTCCTCATCAAAAAGATGCAAAGGAGTGTCACGATGGAGCAGCAGGAGTGTTTAGCGCACCAATCGCTTTACAGGTCTTAGCGCAGCTTTTTGCAGAAAATGATAAACTGGAGAATTTAAATGCTTTTGTAAGCTTAAATGCTCAAAGGATTTATAATATTACTCCCATAAACAAGCCCATAAAATTAATAAAAAAAGAGTTCTTTGTTCCTGCAGAGTATAGTTTCAAAAATCAAAAAGTTGTTCCACTTTTAGCTGGAGAGAGATTATCTTACTCCTTTAGATAATTCTTGATTCTTTAAGCTCATTTTGAGATGTTTAAAGACTAGAGTGTTACTATAGTATTTGTATATATTATTAAATTTATACTTTTTTATTATAGGAGATTCAATTATATGATACAATACGATATAACACATTAAGGAGTTTATTATGTCAGAAGTAAAATGTACAATACATGAGAACCACGACCATGAACATGGAGAGAACTGTGGGCACACTAAAATAAAACATGGTGATCATTATGATTTTTTACATGATGGTCATATGCATCATAAGCATGGAAATCACTATGATGAACATACACTTGAAGTGAATGATGTAAATCCTGTCCAGTGTAGTGATGCTGGATGTGAAGCAGGTCATGTTCATGGACCAGATTGTGGACATAAGGCTGTTCCTCATGGAGATCATGTTGATTATATAGTTGATGGAAGACTTCATCATCCACATGGTGATCATTGTGATGATCATGGACCTGTAGAAGTAAGTACTAACCGTTCATAGTCATTAACACTTTACATTAGAGCAGACTTGCTCTGCTCTGAGTTTATATTTTTACTGCCTTTATTAGTAATAGTTTTACTATCTATGGGTCGGTTGTTTCAACATCCCAACGTCTTCTTTCAATTCTAAGCTGTTCAATCAAGAGATAAAAGGCTGATGGATCAGTCGCTTTGGCTTGTAGCTGTTGTGGGATACGATTATTGTATATGGTCTCTGTAAAGTTAGCCTGTTCTTGAATAGCAATACCTTCAAGTGCATCAATAAGGCTATCAAAGTCTCTTTGAGAAAGAGGCACTATATCATCTTTAAAACTAGTAATCCACTCTACCGAGTCTTTATTATTTAGAAATGTCATATGTATTTGTAAACTGATATCATTGAGGCTTCTCATAAGCACTACTCCTTTTTTTTAAATGTAAATCTACAATAAACTTCATTGAGATTCATTTCGCATTACTGTCCGAATGTATATGATTGTTAGCTTCGTAAGACAAGCCACAACATTGAACTACTTATTAATTGATAAAATCCAGAGTTAATATCAAACGCTTTTCATTACTAATCAATCCTGGTGAGCGGTGGATTAAGCCCGCATTTTCATTACCTTCCCAAAGCGTACCTTTGAGTAATGCTACATCGCCACAACCTAGTTGCTGGATATCACTTTCACTTTGGTAAAGGCCAGATTCACTGTCAGGCAAGCCATTACTACCCCACCCCAGTTTTGTCTGATCAGCCAGCTCATGGGGCAGCCATTCTGTGGCTATACCCTGATAGGTCGTCACAAGACGGCAAGGTACTCTATCCACGTGCAATTTAGGGCACATCGCTCGATCTAAAACTTTTAAACGCATGCCTACTTTCTTAAGTTCAAACAAATAACAAAACATATCCACAAGCTCAGCAATATCTTCACTAACTTCGGTCATATTGTCATCAAAAGTTTCGCTAACACGTGAAAGCGCATTTTCTGGCGTTAGAACCATTTCCTTTTTAAATGTAGGATTCAATGCTAAAAATTCTTTTACCGAAGATTGTAAAGTGGCAGGTTTCTCGCGCTGCCAAATTGCTATATTAATCTTTTCCTGATAGATATCGCTCAAAACCATTGGCTGTTTACCCTGAGCCATACTTCCCGTTTGGCTCCATTGACCAGCAAGATTGAGATTCTTTTCATTAAGCATCATTTTCTCCTTTTACATTCATTGAATTATAAGAGGCAAATCATAGCACATTAATGCAAATAGTTTGCATTTACAATATTCGAATATACTTGCATGTAAAGAGAGGATATATGAAAGATTTAAAGAATACTTTTCGAAACATTGAAAACAATCTCAAGCAGTCAAGTTGGTATAAAGATGGTTGGGAAATATATAATAGGGGTGTCTATCTACAATTATATAAGTCCAATTGGCATAACGATAAACAAGGAGGGATTCATTTTGAAACACATATTGAATCTAAAGAAATACAACAAAAAGAGTTTCCAATTTCCATGCATGTTGAAGAGGACACCCCTTCTCAAAATGAGTTTATTGAAAAATTTTTATCTTATGAAAAAAAACGTATCCAAAGCTGGAAGGGCTACAAGATAGGTAAAGGTTATAGTGTCTGCAAGCGGATGCTTCCACTAAACTCGAAAAATGTAGAGCAACGTATACTAGAAGAACTCAACAGATTACGACAGTTAGCGGATAGTATAGATGAAACTTTAGAATTTATTGGAGAATAGGTGAAACGCTACAAAAGTCCTTGTATAGATAAGTGTGACTTCAGTGGACCTAAGGGATGGTGTTTAGCTTGTGCTAGGACGCTAAAGGAGTGTAAAGAGTGGAAAAAAATGAAACCTTATGATAAAAATATTCTTGAAAATACTTTAAAAAAAAGAATGGTACAGATGAAAAATTGAGAGTTAATGTTGAGTATATATCATAGTAAAACCATTTAGTCTACAAAATATTTTTATGACAACTACATAAATGTATCAAATACTGTCAGTTCTTAAAATTATTTATATGATTTCGTATTATTTAAAATTAATTTGATATAATTGATTTTAATTATAAATTAGAGGGTAATGATGATTACAATTTCCGAGTTAAAAAGTAAAATTATTGAAGAACTAAGACTTGAAGATATAACCGTGAATGATATTGAGGATGATATGCCATTGTTTGGGGATGATGGACTTGGACTTGATTCTGTTGATGCTATAGAATTAACATTGATTTTAGAAAAAGAATTTGGAGTCAAAATTGTTGACATGTCTCAAGCTGAAACTATTTTTGCATCATGTGCAAATTTAGCTACATACATCAATGAGCAATTGAGTAAGTAAGCAGTTGCATAAAGTATATGTGAATGCAACTTCGATTCGAAGTGCTTGTGGTAATACAGATGATACTTTGGAAAATGTATTTAACAAAAAGTCTTCTTTAAGACAATATAGTGATATTGTTCCTGAAAAAACAGTTTGTATTGGTAAGTTACCTTCAGACTTAAGTTTCAGAAGCTTTTTAATTGAAAGTGTTAATGAAGTTCTTGTTATATCTAACTTAGATGATTTTTCTAATACACTTTTGTTGGTTGGATCATCAGTGGGTGGTATGGCTACAACGGAAAGAGTTGTATTTACTGAAAAAGATTATAAAAATATAGATACAAACAAACATACAATTGACGCTATAGCGTCTACACTTAATCAAGAGTACAATTTTTTGTCAACACGTTCATTTTCTACAGCATGTACATCAAGTGCTAATGCTCTAAAAGTTGCTAAAGAATTAATAGCAGTAGGTGCATACGAGAATATTTTAGTTGTTGGTGCAGATGAAATATGTTCAACTACTATTTTTGGTTTTAGCGCTTTAGGTGTTCTAAATGATGATATTTGTACTCCATTTCAAAATGGAAGAAAAGGTATGAATGTAGCTGAAGGCATAGGGGTTCTTCTTTTACAGAATATTCAAGAAAAGGATTCTATACAGTTCATGGGTGCTGGTTGCAGTAGTGATGCCTTTCATATTGCAAATCCTGATCCTACAGCAGATGGTGCAAAAAGTGCTATGCTAAAAGCTTTAGATGATGCTTCATTAGAGGTACATCAGATTAATTATATAAATGCTCATGGTACAGGAACTCATGCAAATGATTCAATGGAAGCTAAAGCAATACTTGAGTTATTTGGTAAAAATATTTTCATTAGTTCTTCGAAATCCAACTTTGGGCATACTTTAGGTGCTGCTGGGGCTATAGAAGCAATAGTATGTATAGAGGCTTTAAGGAAAAATTTATTACCACCACAAATAAAAAGTGACGATAATGAGGTAGATTTGAATTTTTTGCAAGAATCCATAAGTATAAATGTGAAATATGTATTGAGTAACTCTTTTGCCTTTGGTGGTAACAATACAGCTTTAATTTTTGGATTTCCAAATGAACATTAATGTAGAAATAATTAATAGTGCAATTATTCATGATCCTGTACAATTAAATTCATTAAAGGAAAAAGAACTTGTAACAAAAATGATGATCCGTCGTCGTCTTAGTAGGAGTTCAAGAATACTTATGTACTTAGCTAACAAATGTAATTTTACTACAGGTAATATGATCTATGGAAGTGCGTATGGAGAGTTAATAGATACCGTTGAGATATTAAAATCTATAAAAAATAATGATCCAGTATCCCCAACATTTTTTCAGAACTCTGTATATAACACTGCTGCTTCATATCATTCTATTGTACATGAAAATAAATCTGAAATACTAACATTATCTTGTGGAGATAATACATCTTATAATGTAATGCAACAAGGAGCACTCTCACTATTAAGAGAAGAAGAAGTTTTTGTATGTGTTGTGGAAGCTATGAATTTTGAAGGTATTGAAGATTTAAATAACTGTAAGAATGAATTAGAATATGGTGTTGCATTTACACTTAGAAAAACAGATAAAGAAGTAAATACACGAGTTGAAAAGAAGTTTGAATCGGGTGTTCCATCGTCTGTGTTATGGATGAAAAATTTATATGACTTATGTCAACAAAATGAATATACTTCAATCATAAGTGTGGAACTATGAAAAGCTTAAATTTACTACATAAAGAACCAATTTTATTTGCAAAAGAGATTCAATCCATTATTAACAATATAGCAATTGTTAAAGTAGAATTTACAACAGTACCAACATTAGC
>JACKQG010004028.1_pt1 | contig 17368 bp, 17 predicted proteins | sample 8237621 | NCBI WGS metagenome assembly JACKQG01 (sample SAMN15677084, study PRJNA649215) | marine metagenome | biome: marine; feature: Black Sea; material: saline water; isolation source: suspended particulate matter (SPM) from the Black Sea western gyre | collected 2013-06-09/2013-06-10 | depth...
GGTTAAATTGTCATTCGGTGGTCATTAAGTAGTCATTCAATAGTCAGTTCCCGCAATTGCTGGAAACGACAACTTAATAACAGCGAAGCTAAATGACAACAAATGACAGCAAAGCAAATGACCATCAATGACAGCAAAGCGTAATGACCAATGACTAATAATAATTGACATTAACGCACGAACACTTTTATACTTTTTCCCGAATCAGTTTCTTCCTCCATGAAATATATCCCATAACAGCAAGAATTAAAAAAATAATAAACTGGAAACTTGTAAACCCCAAACCCTTGTATGCATAAAGAGGAACTGAAATCACATTGCCGATAATCCATAAAATCCAGTTTTCTATTTTTTTCAATGCCATCAGCCACATGCCTACGATAAAAACGGCTGTTGTAAAAGTATCAATATATGGTACTTTGGTTGACCAGTATTCTGCGTCATCCTGCTTAAATATTTTTAATAATATAATAATAACAATAAGCGATAAAATAAACATTCCAATTGCAATCAGCCAGTCTTTACGGGTGCAGGCAGTTATTCTAATCCTGGGCTGTGCTTTTTTCTTTGCCCATTTGTACCAGCCATATACACTCATGATAAAATAAAACAGGTTGATTCCTGCATCGGCATATAGCTTTATTCCAAAACAGATGTAAACATAAATAAGGACGCTTACTATTCCAGTAGGGTAAACCAGTATTTTCTCCTGCCTGGCAAACCAAACGCTCATCAAACCAAACACAACTGCAATGAATTCAAGCCAGGTTGTATCAAGAATGTTATTCCTTATTGTTTCTATTATAGCTGCGGTATCCATAAAAGAGTGCCTAAAAAACCAAATTTCAAAAAGCTAAAAACCAAAAATCAATAACTATCTAAGGTCTGCATTAATTATTTTTAAAATAAATACCGAGTTGGGGAGTTCGAATGACTTATGTATTTCTCTAATTATGGCATCCATTACATCGAAATACTCACCAAAAACCTGCGTGCTCATTGTGTTGGTCTTGCATTTAATTTTGCTGTAAGTATTGAGTCTGCCGATAAAATCCACTATATGTGGAATATACCTTTCATTTAATGGGTAATAACTGATTTCAACAGATGTTTTCATATTGAGATATTTTAAAAGCAAAATTATAATTAACGACTGTATAAATAATTTTTTTTTGAATAATTCATAATTTTTTTCTTAATACCACCAAATATCACATAAACAACATCTTCATTTGAATAAATCCCCACATTTTGCTGATTAGTTTCATCAATGCCGTTAGGCTCACCAAAGTGAAGCAGTAACCTGTTGGGATCATCCCCAATTCCCACATTTCCCGAATTATCCCTCGCCACAGCCTGGTATTTAAATACTTGTGGTGTCTAAGAATAAGAAAGGATTGCCGAAACAATAATGACCGAAAGAAATAATACAAACTTTTTCAGTATAAAAGTTTTTATGGAATTTGATTTCATAAGGGTGTAAATTTATTGAAATATTGGCTGATCTGCAAATTTGCGTAGATGAAAAAAAACCGGCTCCAAAATTTAAGAGCCGGCTTTGATTTGATTCTTCTAACAGGTAATTAATCCAATTGCTTCCAAATCCCGTTAAGATAGCAGTAAATGTGATGGTCTGTTGAATTGATATACAGGTCACCTTCTGATGGATCCGACGGAGCGCTGCTTCTCGGCTCAAGACGCATCACATCGCTTATGTGCAGGCTTCTTTGTGGATTTGTAGTGCCAATACCAACATTGCCATATTTAATTGTCACTGTACTATCAACTGCGCTATACAAAGTATCAGCATCAATTGTCCAGTCATTATCTCCAGTAAAGCCAGAATTAGAAATTACTTTAAGGGTACTGTCAGCAGGGTCCCATGTAACCAGGGAATCAGTTAGTGAGCCTAACACCATATCCTCTATTTTCAAAGCCCCTGCTACATGGAGTTTTTCATCGGGATTTATTGTGCCGATACCAACATTACCTGCATTATCAATAGCGAATCGTGTTTCATTTCCTTGTCCGAATGAACGGTCGCGTATGTTAAAACTACCGGTCAGACCATCCAGGTAAAAATCCCACCAAAAATTACCTTCATCACCCTGGTTTGGCTGATTGCCCCAGATAAGCTCCACGCCCGGAGAAAATGCAGTAGCATCCGTAACCCGCCAGATACGCATTACCGCATCCGTACTGACAAGGTTTAACGCACGATTGGCTTTTGTGCTGTTTACAGTATTTCCGAACGCACCTCTGCCGTAAACATGTAAAGGAGTGACTGGTGTTGTTGTGCCAATACCAACGTTGCCATATTTAATTGTTACTGTACTATCAGCTGCGCTATACAAAGTATCGTTATCAATCGTCCAGTCGTTATCACTGCTTAGACCGGTATAAGAAATTACTTTTAACTTACTGTCAGCCGGATCCCAGGTTACCAGCGAATCGGATGTGGAGCCTGCTACCATGTTCTCTATTTTTAATGCTCCGGCAACATGTAATTTTTCATCCGGATTGGTTGTGCCGATACCAACATTTCCCGAAGTGTCAATGACCATGCGGGTTTCATTACCCTGTCCAAAAGAACGGTCGCGGATGTTAAAACTACCGGTCAGTCCATCAAGGTAAAAATCCCACCAGAAATTACCTTCATCACCCTGATTTGGCTGATTGCCCCAGATAAGCTCCACGCCCGGAGAAAATGCAGTAGCATCCGTAACCCGCCAGATACGCATTACCGCATCCGTACTGACAAGGTTTAACGCACGATTGGCTTTTGTGCTGTTTATGGTATTTCCAAATGCACCTCTGCCGTTGACATGTAAAAGCGTGACCGGAGAGACAGTTCCGATCCCAACATTGCCGGGTACGGCAGCATACATATCATTTCCCGAGATGGTCCAGTCAGTATCGTTAATGGCCGAAGCGTGGATCTTTTTCAAAGTGCTGTCAGCAAAATCCCAGGTAACGAGTGAATCGGATAAGGAGCCGGTTGACAATTCTTCTAATTTAAGATTACCGGCAACATGTAGCTTAGTATCGGGATTTATGATACCGATACCCACCTTTCCATCTTTAATTGTCACCGTACTATCAGCAGCGCTGTATAAAGTATCAGAATCGGCTGTCCAGTCGCCGTCGTTACTGTATCCCGCATTTTCTGCATACAATGCATATGGTACGCTCAATACCTGTGTGGTTCCCATAGAGGTATAGGCACTTCCTCCATAAGGATCGAGTTCCACCTCCAGAAATTTGGAATTGTTTCCCCAATCAATATCTGCAAATATACCTGTTACCGGTGTCCCGTTACCAATTTCAAGATTTGCAATCCCGAACTGATTGGTTGTTGTGGCATGTGTCTCCTGGTAAAGGATGGTTCCGACAGCAGATCCGTCGCGTATACCGATTCGGAAACTAACGTTTTGATTCGATAAAATTTCGCCAGTTGCATCCCTTACTATCGCCTGGTATTTAAAAGCCTGTGGAGACTGGGCATTAGCGGAAATAAATAAGAGAAATAAAACAACAAATAAAGCCAGTTTTTTCATATTTCTTAATTTTTTAAAAATTGAATATTTACAGGGCATAAATTTACAAATTATTGTTGATATACAAAAAAGAATAGTAATATATAAAAAACCGGCAGATTTAAGTTATCTGCCGGGCAAATGAAATATTTTCATTTTCATAACATAAATAGAATCTAATCTTAACTAATATAATATTTCCATGAAAACTTCAATTCAGATTTGAAAATTTCATGGAATTTTTAATACCTATCGTTTTTTTTATTTACTTTGTAAAAAACTTTATATCATGAAAAAATCAAAATTCAACTTATTCCTGGTTTTCTTTTTAGCATTAACAGTCAGCAGTTGCCTGACAGTAGAAAAAAAAGAATACACTTTTGAGCTGAAGGATAATCACTCCGGCACGCTTACCATTAAGTATATCAATATTATTTCGATGAAGGATGATACAACTGATATTTCCGAAAGCGATTTTGATGATTTAATATCAACTTATCTTGAAGGTGATCAGATAGAAAATGATTATAAAGATGCTGTTGTCATAAGCAAGCGCCTTTTTGAAGAGGATGGAGTATTATGCGGTGAAGTTGTAATTGACTTTAATGATTTAAAAAGTGCAGGTCTGTTTCAGTACGACAACAAGAGTCCATTCATGCTTAACCTTGGTTCTTTTTCAGATACTGAATCTTATTTGAATTCCAATGGTGAGTATGGCGGAGAAATCATGCCTGTTGTCTTCTGGCAGAAATCATTGAAAACATTAACACTTACGACTTCCGTCAATAGTCCTGATGAGACTTGTGTCAGCCTGCTGGATGAGTATAATAATTGGAAGTAGAGATAAAGTTCAAAGTAAAAAGCGACACGAAGTTAGCCCGCATGGGTAAATAGCCAATAATCAATAGTCAATTATAAAATTTATCCGGGATTTATTATCTGCCTCCCGGACCGGGACCAGGACCTTACCTGCCGGATAGTCTTTTCATTAGCTCAACCTTAAACTCTCTGTCAGCTTCTATTAACATCAGTATCTTTTTAGGCGGAAGAATCTGTTTTAGCTGAGCATGAAATTCTTTTTTCAAATTCAGCATTTTTTGTTCATGTTCCAGTTGGGCATCAGCAAGTTCTTCGGCTTCTTTATCTGATATTTCCCAGATGTTTCGGGGACTGATATCATACTTCTCACGAAATCCCTTTATCTCTTCTTCCATTTTTGCCTCTTGTTCATTGTAAACAGGCCAGAATATCTGAGCTTCTTCAGGAGAAAGATCAAGTTTCTCTGTAATAAATGCAATCCTATGCGCCTTAATTTTCTCCCTTTTTTGCTGATACTTGTATCCCGGATCACCTTGTGCCTGTATTGTCTGAGCAACTATCATTACTGATGTAATAAGTGCCAAATTCCGTAATATTTTTGAATATCGTTTCATAACTATAAATTTTATAAATTATATATTAGTTCCGTATCAAAATTCTCATCTGATAAATAATCGATAATTTCATCATCCGAAATGCTTGTGTCAGATTTAATGTTATAATCGTAATAATCCCGGATATCTTCTCCGTTTTCAGCAAGCAAAACTTCAATAATCAAAGATTCATCAATACTATAAATCAATTCGGGATTTTCCCGTAAAATGTCTTCAATGGTTATATCCGACAGAAATTGATCTTCCTGACCATCCGGTTTCACAAAAACAAACAATGCTATAACAATTGCCATTGTTGCGACTGCCAGCGATACTGAATATTTGGGTTGTTTCAGGAGTAGGAAAAATTGCTCCCACACGGAAACCGATTTTGGCTTAATTATTTTTTCCCGGATTATGTTTGGCAGCTTGTCAAAATAACCGTCAGGAACCCGGAAAGGATTCTCCTTCTTTATTTTTGACAAACCCGGCGCCAGTTCGTCCAGGTTATCAAATTCGTCAATGTTATATTTCATTTTTTCTTTTGACATCGCTTATTAGATTGTATCTGTCCAAATTGGTTTAATTCTCTTTTACAAAACTTTCAATTTTTTTCGCAGCAATATGAAACGAAGCTTTTAATGCACCTACAGATGTTCCCAAAACTTCTGACATATCATCATACTTCATCTCATTAAAATATTTCATGTTAAATACAAGCCGTTGTTTTTCAGGTAATGTTAATATGGCTTTTTGCAATTTCATTTGTATTTCGTCACCGCTGAAATAATTATCATCTTCAATGCTTTGTGATAAATGATTTTCGTAATCAACAATGGGTATAAAAAACTTTCTTTTTTTACTTTTTAAAAATGTCAATGCTTCATTTGTTGCAATACGATAAATCCATGTATATAATTTTGAATCTGATCTGAAATTTTTCAGGTTCTTCCAAACCTTTATAAAAGTATCCTGCACCAGGTCGTCGGTATCATTATGTTCAATCACCATCCTCCTTATATGCCAGTAAACCTGTTTTTGGTATTTACGAACCAGTAAGTTAAACCCGTAATTCCCGGATTCAGGGTTACGGCACATTTCAAGTATTTTATGATCCGGGGATTCTGCCAAATTCCTTAAGTATTATTGATAAAAAAATTATACAATTTGAGAGATTAGATGATTTTGTTACAAAATGGTTTAATCAAGAGTATTTTAAAATTTATCATTATCATGGTGATACAATTTTACAAAAGCGACTTTCATTTTTGATTCGGGACCAAGATAATTATATCTGCAATAACCACTTTTTGTTGATGTTTTATTATCTAACAATACCCTTTTCAGGTTGGAGGAAGCTGCACGGTACATTATTTTTACGGCAATACCGTTTATACGCCATATAACCCGGTAGGGTGTAATTTCAAATGCATATTCATAAAATTTATTACCCGGATAAAATTTCAATCCGGAAATCTTGTTCCGTCTGGTGGAACGATTACTTTTGTGAGAGTATCCGTAATGCTGAGTAATGGTTATTGAATGTTTCCATGTGCCACAATATTCCAGGTCAAACTCCGGTAAAAGATAATCTATATTTCGATAGTCCTTTTGTTGGTTATCACTTAACAGCCAAAATGCCTGCCACGAACCGGGCTTATCGTCGAATTGGATTTTGCTGATTAACATTCCATAAACAAACGACCATTTGGAATATAACATTCCTGCCTTGTTATACTCATCCTGTTTTACAGCATTAATTTCCACTCCCGGAGTTGAAAGCTGAATACATTCAGGATAAAATACATAATTAGAATTTGGCACCAAATTATTAAAGCTATACCAGGGAGCTATAAGGTCCCAATTATCCAAATTATCAAAATGCTCTGACATACCTTCACTATAATTATTATAATCCGTGTGTCGTTTACTAATATCAACAAAACAAGTTATTATGAAAAATTTTATTTTGAACCAGGTGTTAATGATAAATTCCACTATTCTCATCGCTATTAATTTTTTAATTTATATAAATGACGACTGACCCGATAATTATTTATAATTTTACCATAAAATTAAATAAAATTTGGAACAATGAAAATTACTATATTAAAAAATCAGATTGTTGCTTTTATTCTCTTATTCGGTTTCCAGTTTGCAAATGCACAGGATGAAGTCATGAATTACAAAGATTTGCAAAAATACCTACCGTCATCAATCAGTGGTTATGAAGCCGGGGAACCCGACGGACAAACAATGACAATGCAAGGCATGTCATTTTCGTCTGCTTCTATCGAATTTACAAATGAAGACGATTTTGTAAGAGTAACTCTCATTGATTACTTTGCGGCTGCAAGCATGTACCAGATGGCAACAGCTATGTGGGGTATGGGAATGTCAATTGAAGATGATGAAATGTTAGCAAAAGCTGTAAAGTGGGAAGACAATATTGTAGGCTGGGAGGAATTCCGTAAAATTGACAAAGAAGCAACCCTGGCTCTCGGTATCGGGGATAGATTCTTCATGACTGTTGAGGCTAATAACCAGTCAGGCACTGACTTTGTTAAATCAGTGGCAAAGAAAATGGACCTTACCGGACTTGCGGATAAATAAACCGGAGAAAACATTTTTTAATTGAATATTTCCCCTCTGCTTTTTTATTTTTTTATATTTTTGGCGTGTATGAAAAAAACACTATTTGTTATAATATTTATTATTTTCTCTTCTTTGTTGTTCGGGCAAATTTCCGAAATCGACATTAAAAAACAGGAAAGCAAGGACACAGTTATTTATTCTACATCCGATTTTGATACTGAGGAAATTGCCGATTACATAAAAGAAAAAAAATTAAAATTAAGGGTGGAAGTCGGAACCACTTTTGGCACATCATTCGGTTCAGGCAATTATTTCGGAACTTATATCGCTCCGCACTTAAGTTATAAAATCAGTCCGAGGTTTAGCCTTAATACAGGTGCTATTCTATCCAATAATTATGGAGGATATTATTACAATCCTTTTTATGCTGATCAGATTGTTACACCGGTCTCAGGGTTTACACGATCATTTATTTACATCGAAGGCGCTTACAGGTTAAATGAAAAAGTTACGATTACAGGAGCCGTTTATAAAGAAATTAATCTTTTTAATAATTCGCTTCCTTCAGCACAGGGATTCAATTACGATTGTAAAGGGATGATAATGGGGGTAGATTATAAACTGGGAGAAAATGTATTTATCAGAGGACAAATTGAGGTAACTAATGGTCAAAGTCCATACAGGAGCAGGTCGTATATTAATCCAATGCGTAATTATCACTCCCCTTCTTTTTTCTCACCTGACAATCCATTTTAAAACAAGTTTACTTACTTACGTCAATATTTTCTTCGGAAATAAGGACGGGTTTGTAGGGCGGGTCAGGATTGCCGCTGTTACTGTCAAGGTTGTATTGATATAACAAAACGACATCAATATCTGAACCTGTCCATTCTGCCGGATTGATAATCAAGTAGGTTCTTACCTCATGGCTGCAATCGTCCGCATTGACCCATGAACCGGAGTTTGCGTAGATACTTGTATATTGTTTTCCGGGTGGATAGACTTCCAGCATGGGTTCATGGGTATGTCCGAACGCGACAACCTTGTAAGTCGTCGGTGCCGGCGGTTGTTCCATATACTCCGTTTTTGCTGCGACAAATAGGTCGCTGTGACCATTCCATATCGCCTGTAAGCAACATTCGATTGGAACCGGGACCGCATTCTTTACCTGTGTTGCCGGCCAAAAATCTTCAATGTTAGCAGCGTACATATCTCGCGCTCCGTTAAAGGAGAAAGGATCAGAATAGCCATCGATTCCACCCATTAAGATATTTGTCGAATCAGGTAAAGGCAAAGTCATATCAAAATGCAATATGGTATAAAAATAAGCGATTTCCCATGCAGCCAGAAATTCGAATGATCCCTCAGATGCCAGTGCTTCTTTATTCAAAGTCTGTGTAGCCATCCCCTCCGCATACAATCTTGAAATAAAATACCCCGGAGGCAGTATATGATCAGGATTTACAAGTGATTGAGGACAATTGAAAAAATCATAACGATGACCATGTTCCATAATAATACCGTTGACGGGTGAATACATTCCAAGACCGGCTACATCCCCTTCCCATATAACCCCAGGGATAATTTCCTCCAGTATCTCTTGTGTCATCAGCATGTCATGGTTGCCGGGAACATACACCAGCTCGATTTCTTCATTTAATGCTATCTCTCTTAATTTGTCGAATATCTCGCTGTTAGTCGGTGAACCTGCAATTGCCAGAAAGTATTCTTTTGTATTATGAATACCTGCCTGGGGATCAATCGGCGATACGGTGTAAGGTACCAACCACTCGTCAAACAGGTCTCCAAGAATTACCAATTCCCTCACCTGGTCACCATTCAGAATAAAATCAAGAAAACTCTCCAACGCCTTTGCATTTTTTCCGAACCAGCAATAGTTCCCTGATACTGCTCTTGGGTCTCCCATGTGGATGTCACTTATGCAAGCGATTGAATTCCGTTGCGTGCTACCGCTTAAAGTCAATTTTGTTGTTGTTCTCAGTTCTATTGTCTCATTCTGCCTCAGACTTTCACCGGAAGTAGATTTCAAGCCTGTTGTTATGGTTAAAAAATACTTCCATCCGTCATACAATTGAAAATCAGAATGAAACGTGATCATTACTTTTTTCCCGGAAATTATTAGGTCGTAATGTAAGCTCAGGGAACCTGACTTGTCAGAAAAGGTAATATTACCGGCAACTGTTCCCGTATCTATCGGCTGGCTGAATTCCATTTCGATAGATCGTTCATGATGTTTCAGTTGGTAATAGAGATCGTGTTTATGTGTCAATCTGGGGAAGGTTACACTTAAATACTGTGATTCTTCAGGTAATTCATCATTCTTTTTACATGATTGCTGGATAATGAACAAGCAGCTCAAGATCAAAGCTGTTATCAGAAAAAATACTCCTTTTTTTTTCATCTGTAAATAACTTTATATATTTATTAAGAAGCAAATATATTAAATTTAAATAAATCTAAAAAGTCTTTTGGAGAATTTTTAAAATATGATTACAAATCAGGATGCTAACAATATTTGATGATGCGATGAAGGTCAAAAATGGGACAAATTAAGCCGATTTAACAAAAGCACAGTTTTTAATAAATATTTACTGATTTTTTCAAAGTACTCTTAAATCGGCTTATATTTGTCTGATTTATAATAAAACGGAGGCTTTTTAGACAAACTGCCGTTGGTCGTAATTTAAATCAGCTCAAATGACAATTAATAAGTTTATTCAAGCAATTCAAAAAAATAATTATTTCCCGAAATATTCCAAATGGATTTTCACTTTTTTATTTCTAATAATTTCTATAATATATAATTATCAAGATATTCTATTTAAATCGCCTCAAAGTTTACACCAATGGAGACAATGCGATTGCTTATCAATCACTATGAATTACTTTCAGGATAATAACCCTTTTTTCGAACCATCAGTTTATTATTTAGGTAGTGATGGCACAGGTAAAACTGTTAGTGATTTTCCTCTAATATATTTTTCAGTAGCACAATTATGGAAAATTTTTGGACATCACGAATTTATTTATCGACTTATTGTGTTGCTGTTTTTTTTCTCAAGTCTTATTGCATTGTTTAAAATATTTGAAAATACATTAAAAGATTCAGTATTAGCAATAATATTTCCCTTGTTTTTATTTACTTCACCCACTCTTGTATATTATGCTAATAATTTTTTAATGGATATTCCGGCATTTTCATTAGCAATTATCGGACTATATTTCTTTTTCAGATTTTATCAGTCATCAAAGAACAAATACCTGTATTTATTTATATTCTTTAATGCTATTGCCGGTTTATTAAAAATTTCATCTTTAATGAGTTTTATAGCTGTTTTGGGATTATTCATGCTCGAATTTTTCAATGTGAAATTGAACCCGGACAGGAAAATATTTCAACATCCGCTAAAGCAAATCTTCCCATTAATTAGTGTCTTGATTATACAATTAATATGGTATATGTATGCAAGTTATTATAACTCAAATAATAATGCAGGAATTTTTCTAATTGGATATTTGCCAATATGGGACTTAAATATATCTCAAATCAAGATAACTCTTGATGCAATAAATGAACATATAAAATGGGATTATTTTAGAAAAGAAACTCAATTCGTTTTTATATTTATGTTTATTATAGTTCTTGTGTTTTATAAAAGGATAAATAAAATAATGCTCTTTTTTACAATTTTTCTTTCAACAGGTTTTCTTTTATTTATTCTTCTGTTTTTCAAGCCCTTAAAGACCATGATTACTATACAATAAACTTATTTATCTTAATACCAATCGTAATATTGAGCTTTTTATTACTGTTAAGAAATAAATTCAAAGTAGTTTACACTTCTGTATTTTTTAGAATTATTGTAATCGTATTTCTTATACATAACGTTGACTTTGCAAGAAGAAGAATTGAAGGTCGATATAGTCACAAAGGATGGCAAAACAAAAATTACATAGATAGTATTCAGCCATTTGAGGAAATTACCCCATATCTACGATCCATTGGGATTAAAAAAAGTGATAGAGTAATTAGTTTATCGGATAATAGTATAAATATTAGTTTATATTTAATGAATCAAAAGGGATGGACAAACTATGGAATATCAGCAGATAGTATAATAATTAAAGAAAAGATCAATCTTGGAGCAAAATATCTTTTAATATATAATAAAGAAACATATGAAGAGCGAAGTATTCAACCATTTATTGAAAATAAAATAGGTGAATTTAAGAATATTGATATCTATGCATTATAAAACTACGACAAATATAAAGCAAGGGATTATTCTGCGAAGCAGCATTAATTCCTTGCTCATCTTGATTTGTGCAGCAGGTAAGTGGGAAGGATAATACCGATGAAAATAATTATTGGATTTATAATCTGTGCAACAGGCACATTATACAAACTGTTATATCCCTAACCGTACAGCTAAACCATTATAATTTCCGAAAAACGGCATAAACGACAATTTTTTCTCCTTTCCCGGTTTTACTTTGTGAATTTACGGAATTAATATTCCTGAGGTTTCTCCTACTATCAGTCCGGCTATAATGTTGGCAGGAAAATGCTTACCTGCTTTGTATCGGTATAATCCCAGAATTGCAGAATCGAAGGCTTTTGAGACAGTCTCGATTTTTAGCTAAAGATTTAATTCTTCCTGAAATCCCTGATCCTGCCTGTTCTTTTTCTTATGTCGGGGAATTTTATAACATAGAAAATATCCACATAATAAGACAAAATATTTTTTAAATCTTTCCTGTTAACTAAATGTTGTATTTTTTTAGTTTCATAAAGTTTATCAGTGCAAACAATATCTCTGTCAACATCAAAACCTGCCCCGGTAACTACTCTAGGCCCGGCAAATTCAACTAAGGCACCTTTCTCTCCAATTATAACATCTCCCTGAGTAACATAGCTGGCATAAGCTCCACCTGTAGTAGGTCCTGTAATAACAGATAAATATAATATTCCTTTTCTTTTCAAATCTAATAAAGACATATTCATTTTTGCCATCTGAGCCAAAGCCATAGGCCCTTCATTCATTCTTGCCCCGCCTGAAGAACACACTGATATTAAAGGATAATTATTCTTTACAGCAAAATCAACAGCTCTTTTAAACTTTTCGCCAAATACTGCACCAAAAGACCCGCCAATAAATTTTATATCAGATATTACCAGAACAATATTCTTTCCATTCATCTTAGCAGTACCTGTTACCAAACTTTCTTTAGAAAAGGTTTTTCCATCCATTCTTTCTAATAATTTTTTATAACTGCCATAATTATATCTTCTGCTTCCAATTAATTGTTTAATAGTTAAATCCGATTCTGTTTCATGAAATGAATCACTATCACAAATCTTTGTTATTTGCTCTTCAATACAAAGATATTCGCCTTTCCCACACTTAGGACATGCATAAAAATTATCTATATATTCCTTTAAAGAAACAAAACCACAACCACCGGCAACTTTAAATATGTTTTTTTCTTTATCCCATTCTTTTTCACATTCAAATATTTCTGTTTCATCAATACCCTCTTTTTCCAAATGTGCTTTTATTAATATCTGAGTATAAAAATCTTCCCTCTCAATATCAATAGTTTTAATATTATTATGATTATGCACATTTCTTTTTATTACTCTTTTTGCAAGGGCTCCTAAAGTGTCATAAAATTTTCCATAATTCAATACCTTTTCTCTTCTCTCTTTCAATAATTTTTTAAGAGTTCTCTTGCTCATAACTTTTTTCCCTTTTTGATAAGGGCGCACCCATTCATTTAAGGCCTTAGTTAGAGATTTTTTTATTGTATTTATTGTAAATTTATAATTATTATGTGCTCCTTCTTTTGGTTCGGGAAGAATATCATCGATCATACCGATTTTTTTTATATGTTCCGCACCCGGACGCAATACCTCTAAAGCATCTTTCACTGTATCTTCTATGTCTTCGCCAGCAGTTAGTCTATTATGAAATATGATTCTGCTGCAACTTTCAGGGGCAATTACTGAATAGAGCGCATTTTCTAACATGTAGCTTTTATCACTTACCTGAAAACCTAAAGCGCCACCACTTCCGCCCTCACCAATAATATAGGATACTGTGGGAGTTTTTACTTCACAAAATCTGCTAATACAATCGGAAATTAAAAATGATTGCCCGCCAAGCTCCGACTCCATTGAAGTGTCTCCACCAAAAGTATCAATAAATGAAATTACAGGTATTGTATTTTTTTCTGCTTCATCTAATATATCAAGAGCAAATCCATAGCCTTTTGAGGTCAACATTCCGGTTGCTTCGCTATTTTTTCCCTTTCTTCTTTTCTCCTGTCCGAGTATTATGCAATCTATTTTATTAATAGTTCCTTTCGCTGCAATAAGAGAAGGATCGGGTGATTTATAATAAGATATACTTTCAAAGACACTTTTAATAACATCGGAGCTTCTTATTCTTTTGGGATGCCTGATTAAATCATACCGATCTTTCAAGTTTCTTTTTGGTGTATGTTTTTTTTTCATTTTGATTTGTATATTATTATTTATAAAATAATATCAATTTGAAAAATTGAAACAAAAATAAACTTATATTTTCTTTTAATTATTCCGAAAAGTGTTTTAAAGACAGAATATAAACCTGAAAAAGGGTGCAAGGTAAAAAAAATTTGAATAATAAAAATTATTCTTTAAAATCTCAGCTTTCATATAATACTGAAATTTTACTTTCCTCCCTCGCCTGCAGGTTTAAGTTTAAAACTTGCTCATCGGGATTTGTACGGCAGGTAAGGGAGAAGGGTAACCCAGATGAAAATAACTATAGGATTTGAAAAACTCCTCTGCAACATTAATTTCAGGCTTTTCAAATATTCTAACTTTTTTACCTATTTTTGAATTTCGCATCCCGAAGCTTCGGGACTATTGCGTTGTGAGTAATTATAATAAGTGACAATTCATATAATAGATAGTATTAAAAATGACAAAAAAATTAAAGCTATGAGAAGATTTTTATTTTTAATTATTGCATTATCCATTGTGGTTAATCTAATTGCTCAAATGACAGTTGATTTACCAAAAGTTGTATTTGTGGATTATCAACCTGAGAATCGAGAATGGTTTGTCAGATACGGACAATTCCAGATTAATTTTGAATATGAAGAGAATCCGTCTAATGGATTAGTTTTCGTTAAAAATGCAAATAAGCAAATTGAAAGAATATCAAAATGCTTGGAAATAGCAAAGAAAAATGAAATTGATGTTATTGTTTTTCCCGAAGTTACTATGTCTTTACCTGAAGATATATGGGTTAAAACTGTTAAAATGCTTGAAAAATACTCTAAAGAGAATGATGCAATAATAATAGCCGGAACCTTCTATGACAGTAAAAGAACCTGTAAGAATTTAATAGTTTTGCCAACAGGTATTTACTACACTTATAAAATAAGACCTTCTATTTTTGAAGCCTCACCTGTTAGGGGAGAAGGAATGTTATTAAATGACACATTACATGTTTTCAGAACAAAATATGGAAACTTTTTGACTCTTGTCTGTGTTGATTTAATATCTGACGATGCTAATTATATTGCAAGAAACTTAAGCAATAAAGGTTTAATAGATATGTTAATAAACATTAACTTTAATCCTAAATCCCAGGAATTTATGAGAGAGGCCTCTTCAATGGTAGTCAGACATCCTTTATTTGTGAGCTTAACTAATGTTTCTTTGTTTAAATCAGGTTGCACTATCGATGGCAATGAATATGGCAATACATCTGTTTTTGGTTCAATTACTTCATTTGACAATAACTCTTTCAAAAGTAAATTATTAACAAATATTCCTGATTGCTATAAGACACAAGATAAAAAACAGTTACAACCGGCATATAAATCTTTATTAGGGATAATCAGCCCTGAAATTGAGGGAGTCCTTATTTATGATTTAAACTTAAGAGTAATTAGAACACCTCAGGTAAATAATGCACCTGATCAAGGTTATCCTACTATAAAAAATATTGAAGTAATTGAAATTAGCAACAAAAAAACTGAGAATGAATAACTTATCACAAAAAAAATCAGATAGCTTCTTTTACTAAACAAAAAAGGCTGCCCTTATTCAGAACAGCCAATAATTTGCGTTTGTCTTTAAAATCGTATATCGTTTTCTCTACTTAGGCAAGATTAGGAGGAGTTCAATTACGCTCCAAGCATCAATCTTTTAAAACCGGTAACCTTCAGCTCAGGATCGGTTTCTTTAAGGTATTGAGCTACAGTTTTCTTAGTATCTCTGACAAAATCCTGGTTAAGCAGAGTACTTTCTTTAAAGAATTTGTTTAGTTTACCCATTGCAATTTTTTCAAGGATTTTTTCGGGTTTACCTTCCTGGCGTGCCTGTTCTTTTCCAATCTCTATTTCTTTGTCAATAACCTCCTGTGGAACATCATCTTTGTCAACTGCAACAGGATTCATAGCTGCAACCTGCATTGCCAGTTCGCGACCAACATCTTGCAAACCATTATTCTTATTCAAACCAAGAATTGTTGCCAGCCTGTTACCCTGATGATTATAAGCAGTAACATTTGCAGCTTCAATGAACTCGTAATATGCCAGATCCATTTTTTCTCCGGTTTTACCTACCAGTTCAGTAACACCTTCAGCAATTGACCGACCGTCTAATTCCAATGCTTTGATTTCATCAAGACTCTTTGGCTTTTGTATAAGTGCCAGGTCAATAACCTTATTAGCGAATTCAACAAATTCTTTATTTTTAGCAACAAAGTCGGTTTCGCAACTGAGCATGATCACTGCTGCAAATTTTTTATCATTGGTGGTCTTTGCCAATACAATTCCTTCATTTGTTTCTTTATCTGCCCTTTTGCTTGCAACTTTCTGTCCTTTCTTGCGAAGTATATCTATCGCCTTTTCAAAATCTCCTTCGGATTCAACCAGTGCTTTTTTACAGTCCATCATACCTGCGCCGGTCATTTTCCTGAGTTTATTTACTTCTGTTGCTGTTATATTTGCCATCTTGTTAAATTGTTGAATTATTGAATTAATGATTTATTGAATGATTATTACTTTTCAATTTTTTTAACTGATTTTGAAATCCTTCTCCTTGGTCTTTTAGCAGGTTTTTTTTCTTTGTCTTCTTCCTTAATATCCTTTATTTTAGCTATTTTTGGCTCGTCTGATTTTTGCGATTTCTCCAACTCATTTTCCAGGTCAGCCTCAATTAATTCAATGGTTTCTGATTTTGCAACTTTTATCAGTTCTTCTTTTTCCTTTTTTTCCTCTTGAACTTTTTTATCCCTGTCAAGCTTTCTTTCTATCAGTCCTTCTTCAACTGCTTTCACCATTATTTTAACGATCAGGTCAATCGATTTGGATGCATCATCATTTGCAGGAATTGGAAAATCAACCTTTGTTGGGTCTGAATTAGTATCAACTATTGCAAAAGTCGGGATATTTAATTTTTTGGCTTCAGCCACAGCAATGTGTTCCTTGTTAATATCAACAACAAATATTGCAGATGGCAACCTGTTCAAATCGGCAATACTACCTAATTGTTTTTCAAGCTTAGCTCTTTCACGTTGTATTTGCAGGCGTTCTCTTTTCGATAAATTCTGGTAAGTATTGGTTGTCATCATTTTATCAATAGAGGCCATTTTCCGTACTGCCTTACGGATTGTGGCAAAGTTGGTGAGCATTCCACCGGGCCAGCGTTCTGTAACATAAGGCATGTTAATCCTTTTAACGTGACGGGCAACAATATCTTTTGCCTGTTTCTTAGTTGCAACAAATAAAATCTTTTTTCCT
>JACKQG010000209.1_pt1 | contig 17365 bp, 15 predicted proteins | sample 8237621 | NCBI WGS metagenome assembly JACKQG01 (sample SAMN15677084, study PRJNA649215) | marine metagenome | biome: marine; feature: Black Sea; material: saline water; isolation source: suspended particulate matter (SPM) from the Black Sea western gyre | collected 2013-06-09/2013-06-10 | depth...
TCGGCCGTGGGATCGTCCATCCAGCGCCCCCGGTGCCGGGCCGGGTGCACGTGTCCCGCAAGGTAGAAGACCTGCCCCTGGTTGAGGGAATGCGAACCCCTTTGACGTTTGGTGGTTGACGCCCCGAGCCGGTTCGGCCGGGTTTGCTCCGAAAGGTCTGCGAGGCGGGGTCCTTCGCGCCCAGTGGCGGTAACCGCCAGCCCTGGACTTTCGTGGCCGTGACCGAGCCCGAACGCAGGGCCTGGGTGGCCGAACGCTACCGTGCCGCCTTTGACGCCTACATAGCGCCGGCCCGCAAGGCGGCCGAGGCTCCCGATTTTCCGGCTGCGAGGCGGCGCAACATAGAGTCGGCCGCCTGGTTGTCCGATCACCTGCACGAAGTGCCCGTGCACCTTTTCGTGGCCGGTCGGCTGCGGCGCGGTGACCCCCAGTTCCAGTCGGTGTTTCCGGCCATACAGAACGTGTTGCTGGCCTGCCGTGCAGTTGGACTGGGTGCCTGCCTGACGATGCTGCACCTGGCCCACGGTCGCCAGGTAGACGAGTACCTGGGCTTGGCCGAGGACAACCCGAGTTGCGCCCTGATAGCCGTGGGCTGGCCGGCGGTCGCTTACCGTCGGCCTGTACGCAAGCCGGTGGACGAGGTGCTGCATTTTGAACGCTACCGCGACGCCGACGAGAAAGACGCGAAGAAAAAAACTTAAAAAAGATTGCCACGGGCAGGATGAGGCAGGCAGGATGAAACACGGAATAGTACTAGCGGCTCCGACAATAGCCGAGCAGATAAGGGTGGCCAGGCGCGCCGAGCAGGCCGGCTTCGATTCGGCCTGGACGATAGAGTTTTTCAACCAGAACGGCCACGTGCGCCTGGCGGCCGTGGCGGCAGCCACCGAGAGCATCACGGTGGGTAACGCCATTGCCTACGCTTTCATGCGTACCCCCTTGCTGACGGCGTCGGCGGCCATGGACATCGATGAACTGTCGGGCGGCCGCATGGTGCTGGGCCTGGGCAGCGGAACCCGCAGCATGAACGAGCGCTGGTACTCGTCGGAGTGGCAGACGCCGGCACCCGCGAGAATGAAAGAAGTAGTGGCCCTGGTCAGGGCTGCCTTTGCAGCCTCGGGGGGTGGCGGGCTCAAGTTCGAGGGTGAGTTCTACAAGGCCAACGTAGCGCTCTACGCCCGACCGGGAATTGTGCGCGACAGCATCCCGGTCTACGTGGCTGGCGTGGCCCGGCCCATGGTGCGCGCCGCGGCCGCGGTGGCCGACGGCCTGGTCGGCCACCCGGTGTACACCCGCAAGTACATTGCCGACAGCGTGCTGCCCATTCTCGAGGGTTCCGACTGCGAACTGGCTCCTTACGTCATCTGCTCGGTCAGCGACGACGTTGAGCAGGCCCGCAACGAGGCGCGCATGCAGATCGCGTTCTATTTTACCACGCGGCTCTACCACACCATTCTCGACGCGCACGGCTGGCGCGACAGGGGCGAAGTCATAGCGGCGGCTTTCAAGCGCATGGATTTTGCCGCCATGACGGCAGAGGTCAGCGACGAGATGGTAGACGCTATTGCCATTACCGGCCGACCCGGTGAAGTGCGTGACCAGCTCCAACAGTGGGATGGGCTGAGCGGACAGGTACTGCTCTACCCCCCGACCGTGGGGGTGGCAGACGAGCGGGTCAGCGAGAACCTGGATGCCATGATCGACGCTTTCGCGTCCTGACGCAGGCTTTTTTTAGCCCTTGACTGGCAGCGCGGAGTTGGTGCATAGTCGAACGATGACGTTGAAATCAGGCTTGTTGCCGGCGGCTGTGCTGCTGTGCTCGGGCTTGGTCCTGATGCCTGCCGCCAGCCAGGCCCAGCTGACCCGGAAAAGCGCCCTGACCCGTGAAGACGCGAAGTGCCGCAGCCGCATAGGCAAGGCCACGCGTAAACTCGGCATCACCGTCATCAAGGAAGGCGACAAGTGCCACAGGAAACGCCTGGACGGCAAGCTGCTGTCGTCGGTGGACTGTAATGTAGTCGCCCAGCTGCCGGGCCTGGCCAAGGTAATCCGTGCTGCCGACAGGCTGGAAGATGACGCGACTAAGCACTGCGCGGCGGCCTCGTCGCCGGCCGACAATGGGTACAGCAGCTGCGTGTCCCCCTGCGCGTTTATTGCGATTACCGACTACGCTTCTGTTGGGCAGTGTCTCGGGTGCCTGACGCAATCGGGCGGCGAGGGCTTGCTGGCCAACGTACTTGGTGCACCGTCTGCACCGGGGTCCGGCAAGACCGTCACCAAGTGCCAGGGCCACCTGGCCAAGGCCCTGCGTAAGTACACAGACACCCGCATCAAGGTGCAGCAGTCCTGCCAGTACAAGGAGGACCAATCGGCTTCGGGCGTCGATTGCCTGGTGGATGACAGCAGGGGAAAGATGGCAAAGGCCCTGGTGAAGGCTCAGTCCACCGTGGCCCGCTGCGGCCCGGTCGAGTTGTCCGAGCTCGACAGTTGCTCGGGCACCGTATCGGGTGCACAGGCCTGCGTTGTGGCCGCGGCGGAAGCGGCTTCTGACGAGCTCTTTCCGCTGGTCTACCCGGTGCTGAACACGGGCCCCGGCGACGGCTACCACGACATACCGGTTGCGCAGTCGGACGGAAGTAGCGACACGATGACCATCTACGCGGTGTCTCCCAACGCGGCCGTACACGGACCCGGTCCGTACCCCGTGGTGGTGTACGCGCACGGACAGAACTACCTCGGGGTGGCCAACTGCAAGCCCGACGGCCAGGCCACCAACTCCACCGACGCGGCGCGCGTGCAGCCGCTTGCCGATGCGGGTTACCTGTCCCTGGCGGTTCAGTACCGCAACCGCGGGGCAGGGGCGCCGGGGACGGGCGCGATACGTTTTCGTGACCACTGGATTTTTGACGCCAGGGGCATGCTGGCCGCCGCCCAGTGGGCCCGCAGCGAACACGGCAGCGGATCTTCTGACGTTGCTTTCATCGGCACCTCCATGGGCACGTGGCCTGCCATGTGGGCGTCTTCCACCGACCCTGCGCTCGACGACTTGAAAACCGGGCTCAGCCAGCACACGGTGATCCTGGCGGCCGAGGCGGCCAACCATTTTTCTAACGCCAGGGGCCACTACGACGACGCGCTGGCGGCCGCCAGCCCGGTGGGTAATTTTATCGCTGTTATTACCGCGGGGTCTTACTTTGCCGACATCATTTCTGCCTCGATGGACATGGCCGAGGTCTCGGCAGCCGACCTTGCGGCCGGTCAGCCCCTGGGCGACGCTTTGAGGCTGTACATGACCGAGTCGGCGATGGACCTCATGTCGGCCATGTACTTTGAGCCGGTGCCTGTCGGGGCTGACTGCGGTGCGTCCTACGGTGACAAGCCACCTGCCTGCTCGGACAGTTGCGTGCTTGCCAGCTACGCTGCTTCTTACGGCGACGTGAACCTGTTTGGTGCGTTGACCGATTACCTGCTACCACCGGCGGTGGCTGCGGTGAGTTACTGGGACCCGGCCGGTGGATTTACCGATCCGGGCGCCGGCGTCTCGGATACTCTGATGGTTGCCATGCGCGCGGGATCGCCCACTTACTCGGCGCCGGGACTGGACGCCCCGAGAGCACTGTCTCTTTTCAACCAGGCCGACGCCCACTACGAACCCGACGCGCGTCAACTTATGGTAGACAAGCTGTCGGCGCTGGGAGCCTCGCCGGTGGTCACTCCCACCAACACCGCGCCCGAGTGTACTCACCAGACCTACATGGACGGCGCGCTGAACTGTGGCATGGTCGAGATTATCGCGGAGTTGGACGCGGCCTTTCCCTGAGGAGGTCGCTGTCGCCTGACGCCGCGACTTCGTGTCTGCTCAGCTCAGCGTGCGCAGGCGCAACAAAAGCTTGAGCAGCTTCGCGGTGAAGGGCGTCAGCCGGTTACGCTGCCACTGGTCTCCCAGTTTCTTCCATGCCTCGGCAACGGTTGGATAGGGCTGGATGACCGAAGCCAGGGATCCGAGCGGAACAGCCGAATTCATCGCCTGGGTGACCTGTCCGATGGCTTCGCCCGCGTGGTCGGCCAGGAGGGTAGCACCCAGTATTCGACCGCCTCGGGCAGAGACGTGCACCCGGGCAAGACCCCTGGTGCTTCCGGCCAGCACCGAGCGGTCCAGGTCTTCGAGCGGCACGGTGAAAGTACTGATTTTTTTACCCATCGACTGTGCCTCGTGGGCGGTCATACCGACGTGAGCAAGCTCGGGGCTGGTGTAGGTGCACCACGGTATGGTCAAGCTGTCCACGCGTTCGCGTCCCCCGAAAAGGGCGTTTCGAAGGACTATCCGCGCCATCGCGTCTGCCGCGTGGGTAAACTGGAAAACCGAACAGACGTCTCCCGCGGCATAAATCCTGCGGTTGCTGGTTCGCAGCCTTTCGTTAACGGTTATACCGCCGGTCGTGTATTCCACCCCGGCTGATTCCAGCCCGATATCCTCTACCACCGGTCGACGCCCGGTGGCGACCAGGACCTGGTCAGCTTCGATCTCAGATCCTTCATCAGCTACTTCAACATTAAGTATAGTCGCTTGTTTACGGAGACTTACGCGCGACAAGTCGCAGTTGAGAATTAACTCTACGCCTTCGTTGGTCAGTGCCGACGCGAGTTGACGGGAAGCATCCGGGTCTTCGTTGGGGAGTATACGATCGGCGCTGTCGATCAGGGTGACCTGCGAACCGAGGCGGGACATCGCCTGCGACAGTTCGCAACCGATAGGACCGGCACCTATCACGACGAGCCGGGCCGGTAGTTCTTCGAGGTTGAAGAAGTTCTCGCTGGTCAGGGGATGTACGTCGGACAGGCCTGGAACCGGTGGTAGCGTGGGAACCGCACCGGTAGCGACCATCGCCCGCCGGAAGGGAAGCGTGCTTCCATCGACTTCCAGGCGGTCGGTGCCGGTAAACCGGCCGTGTCCTAGAAACACGTCTACACCGAGCTCTGTAAACCTTTTCGCGCTGTCTGCTTGTGCCAGTGTGGCCCTGATCTCCCTCATCCGCTCCATTACCGCGGAAAACTGGTAGAGCTCGGGGTCACCACCGGGATTGTCCCAGGCCTTCCTCGCCGCTTCGAGCAGGGCCTTGGAGGGCACACACCCCGAATTGAGACAGTCTCCGCCAAGAAGCCCTTTTTCGACCAGGGCAACGCGCGCGCCGAGGGAGGCCGCGCCGGCGGCCGCCACGAGGCCAGCCGGGCCACCTCCGAGTACCAGGAGGTGGTAGCGCCGTTTCGGGTCAGGGTTTGTCCAGTCGGGCGGGTGTACGAGTGCGAGCAGTTCGCGGTTGAATTCGTCGTTCAAGGAGTTATTCCCGCAACGGCCGCAGCCGGACCCGCAAGTTTCGCCGCGTACCAGAAGGCAGCTGCCATGCCGGCCGCTGCCGGCAGGGTTACGATCCAGGCAGCCGCTATGGTTCCCACGGTCTTCATCTGCAGGGCCCCGCTTCTCGTGGCCCCGGTGCCTATGACGGCGCAGGACGCGACGTGGGTCGTCGACATCGGCAGGCCCAACACGGCCCCTGCGCCTACCAGTATCGAGCTCACGAGGTTGGCGGCAAAACCCTCGCCGTGCTTGAGCGTGGTTATGTCGCTGGCCATCACCCGTGTCACGCGGCGACCGGCGAACAGGCCGCCCATGGCCATGGACAGTGCCAGCAACGCAAAAATCGCGGCGGCGGGCGCCTGCCCGGGGACCGCCAAGCCGGGAGCCGCCAGTACGGTGGCGGTGACGGTGAGCGCCACCAGTTTCGGGGCATCGTTCAGGCCGCGGGCAAAGCTCGTAAAGCCGGCGGTGAGCCAGTGCAGCCTGTTGACCGTGGACACCGAGCGATTGGCCCTGGCGGGGACCAGCCGGGTCCAGCCCTTGACGACAGCAATCGTGAGCGCCAGCGCCACCAGTGGACTGAACGCCAGTGGCATCGCGACTTTGTACACAAGCGTGTTCCATTGCAGTGAGCGTGGACCCCAGGCCACCAATGCCGTGCCCATGATGGCCCCCACCAGCGCGTGCGTGGTCGAGACCGGCAGACCCAGTCGGGTGGCCAGTGCCAGCCAGGCGGCGGCACCAAGCATTGTAGACATCGCCGACGAAAGGGCGGGAGCAGCCAGGTCGGTTAGCAGCGCCGAGCCGAAGGTGTCGAGCATGGCCCTGGCGACCAGGGCACCGGCCAGCGCGCCTGCGGCGGTCCAGGCCGTGCCCCAGGTGGTGGCCCGCTTGAGGTTCGTTACGCCCGTTCCCACCAGGGTGGCCACGCCCTTGGATACGTCGTTGGCGCCGTTGTTCCAGGCTATGGCCACGCCCGCGAGCAGGGCTAGGAGCAGGCCGGGCGAGGCCAGTTCGTTCACGAGAGCGCCCCCGTGCAGCTCGATCCCGCCCCGGCCGTGCAGCCGAAGCAATGGCCGGCGGTTGTTACCTCGCGACCGCCCAGCGGGTCGAAGGACTCAAGCTGCCAGATGCTTGTGCCGGTACTGTGTTCGCGCCCGTCGCCGTTGTTCAGCTCAATAGGAATTTCGAGCATCTGGTTGAAGTCGCAGTCGTACAGCTCTCCCTGCCAGGAAACGCTGATCATTGAGCGACACATCAACGAGGCGACTGTGGCGGGGTTGAAGGCGCCGTCGAGCAACTCGAGGTAGGAGTCGTACTCGCCGCGGCGGCGGAGCCAGTCGGCGAAGCGCTTGACCGGCAGGTTAGTGAGCGTCAGCAGTTTGTTGAATTGCAGTCCGAAACGATCGCCCAGCTCCTGGTGGTAACGCTGCTCGAGCTCGGCCTGGGGGCCGGGCAACGAGGCGCCGCCCGGGTTGAACACCAGGTCCAGTACCAGCCCGCTGCCCGCTACACCGTAGCCCCGCTCGTTGAGCATGGCCATGCCCGACAGGCTGCTGTCAAATACGCCGGCGCCGCGCTGGTCGTCCACGTTTTCTTTCGTGTAGCAGGGCAGGCTGGCTACCACGCGAACCTCGTGCTCGGCGAGAAAATCAACGAGGCCCTCCATGCCGTCTTCCAGCAGCACGGTCAGGTTGCAGCGGTCGATAACCTTTCTGCCCAGCTCACTGCTGCGCTTGACCAGCCAGCGAAAGTCGGGATGTAGCTCGGGCGCGCCGCCGGTAAGGTCGACGGTCTGCACGGAGTCGCTGCGCTCGACCAGTTGCATAACTCGTTCCGCCGCGGCCCGGGACATCTGTTCGCTGCGCGCCGGCCCCGCGTCTACGTGGCAGTGGCTGCAGGCCTGGTTGCAGCGCTTGCCGAGGTTGACCTGCACAGTAGTGACCGTGCCGGCTGCCAGGGGAAACTCGCCGCAGTCCCGTAGTCGGTCTTTGAAAGAATGGTTGCCGGCTTCGCGGTCAGCTCCATCGCTGCAGGTTGCTGGTTGTAGTCCGTTCATGTCAGCAGCAGTTTCCCGCTGCCATACCGTTGTTGTCGGCGCCGGTCTTTTTACTCGCCGTCACGGTGACACTGCTGAACGCTATGCCCTGTTCGACTCGCCACGGCTTGTCGGCTTGCTCGACTATCTTCACTTCAATCAAGCCTGCATCGTTGAAGGCCTGCAGGAATCGGTCTCCGCGCAGGGCGCCCGAAATGCATCCGCTCCACAGTTCGGCGTCTTGCTGCATGGCCCGGGGCACGTCGGTGTCGGCAACGATGTCAGAAACGACCGCCCTCCCGCCCGGCCTGAGTACGCGGTGGATTTCGCTGAACAGCTCGGCCTTGTGGTCCGGGCGAACGAGATTGAGTACACAATTGGATACGACGGTATCGATGCTGTTGTCGGCCACCAGCGGGTTGTCGGCTTGTTCCTTCTCGATTTCGTCCTGCAGGGCTGCGTACTCGGTCTCGTTCGCAGGTGGCTTCCTGGCCAGGCGGCGGTCGAGCCAGTCCCGATCCAGGCGCAGGTCTTGTATGCGTCCCTTGAGAAAGCGCACGTTGTGGTAGCCGAGCCGTTCGCCGACCAGGGTGGCGGCGCTCTTTGCCAGCTCAAGCATTTCGTCGGTCATGTCTACACCGGTAACGCTTCCACTGGGTCCGACGATCTGCGAGGCGATAAAACAGATCTTACCCCCACCCGAGCCGAGGTCGAGCACGTGCTGGCCTTTGCTTACCCAGCGAGACGGATCGCCGCAGCCGTAGTCCCGCTTGAGTACCTCGTCGGGGATGACTTTGAGCAAGCGGGGGTCGTAGGAAACCGGGCAGCACAACTCGGTTTCGCGGCGTTCGGCACCGGCCGCGTAGCGTCGGCTGACGTCGGCTTCGATGGACGGTACTCCCGGGTCGCAGCGGGTGTTGTTGTTTTCGTCGGCGTTCATTGTTGGTTCAGTCTCCAGTCGTAATTCATGAAACGGATGATGGTCGTTTGGCTGACTGCCTCCGCCGTTGCCCCGGGAAGCCTCGGGCGCAGCCAGGCGAGCAGGGATCCAGCTTCTTTCTCGAAATCTTCCCGGTACCAGTCGAAAATGCGAGAGAGCTGCAGCGTGTCGTCGGCCGGTGAGTAGCGGTTGCGCTCCGGGTGGGCCAGGAAACGTCGCGCCTGCATTTCCAGTTGCTCGTGCAGGAGCTGCGCGCGGTAGGGCTGGGAGAGCAGGGGAGGGCAGGATCTTGCGGCGCAGACCAGGGCCACGTGCGCCAGTGGTTCATCGAAGCGCGGGCGTATTATGTCGTGTTCGATGTCGTCGAGCGACAGGCGCCCGCTTGCCAGTCCCGGCAGCTCGACAAAACGGCGGCGGAAGGCCGAACCCGGCAGCAGGCCGATGTCCTGTATGCTCGACAGTGGGTAGTTGTCCAGTACCAGCCCCAGTACCGAGGCGTTGTAGGCGTTGATCCAGAACGCGAGTCGCTGGTTCCGGCTCCAGTCATCGTATTGTGGTTGTTCGACTGAGCCGAGGGCTCGCAGGTAGGAGTCCAGCGCGCCGCGCCCTCGGCGGGCGAGGTCGGGGGAGTCGACCAGCCCCGCCTTTACGTAACGTCCGAGTAAGGCAGCGAACACCTTGTGGTCGTGGTCAAAGGTCTGCCCGGGGGCAGGCGAAGAATGGGTCACGACAGCGGGCCACACGATGAGCAGGCCACCAAGCAACGCTGACAGCAATACCCGGCTTGTAGCGTTGTTTTGTTTGATGACCCGCATGGCTGCTGGAACGAAGGGGGCGCTCCAACAGGCGAGCGCGACCCGCTGCCGCTTGTGTAGTCTTACGCGCGGACCGAACGCAGGTTACAGGGGATTATTTTCGGGCGGGGACGCGGCCCGCCGACCGGTATGCTTGTCAGTGCCGGTGCCCGCGGTGGCCCTCGCCGCCGTGTCTCTCGCCGCCGTGTCTCTCGCCGCCGTGTCTCTCGCCGTGATGCCCGCTATTGTCGCTACCGTGGCCTTCGTTTTCGTTGTGTCCGTCGTGTCGATCGAGTGTTGCTGGGCGGGCCTGGCCAGCCGTTCCCATACCGTAGCGAAACACCAACTCTGCGCCGCGATCGGCTCCGACGGTAAGCACTACTACCGTGGCGGCGAGCAGTAGCATTTGAACCCAGCGGGTAGTGGAGGACCGTGACCGACTCGACGCCAGGGTCACTATGCTAGTGAGCACTGCCAAGCCACTGGTAACGAGCATGAAATCGCGGTGGACGTGCACGAGGTCGTGGCCTGCTGTGTCGTGACCCATCTCCTGGGTGGCAATAAACCCGGTAGCCGCGGCCACCACAGCGCCGAGGGTGCCCAGGTAGAGCAGCCAGCGTCCGGTGCGCAGGTAGTCGTCGCTTTTAACCGCCAAGGCGAGCAGCTGGAAGAGCAACGCGACTATCAGCAGGGCTATGGGAAAGTGAACAAAGAGGGGGTGTATGTTGGGGGCGGCAAAAAGACCGGGCAAGGAAATATCCATTTTCAAATCTCCAGTGATTACGGCTGGAACGCTTTCGTCAGCGGGCCACTCCAAGGGGTGGTTACACTCTTAGATGGTTGAACGCGCCGGAGTGGGATCAGATCAGGAGACTACAGGAATCCATCAATGTTCGCCGTCTGTCGCGCGGGGGCGGCTATCTATGGTCCATTGTAGTCCCGGCAAGCACGACTAAACAACCTTGCCTTGCTCCAGTGTCTGGGATCGCGACGAAAAAGTGAGCGATCGCCTCAGCGGCGATGCCCGGCGGGCGCTGCCGAGTCGCTGAACCAGCGATAAAGCGCGGGGATCACCAGCAGCGTAAGCATGGTCGATGTCAGCAGGCCACCAACGACCACGGTGGCCAGTGGACGCTGCACTTCACTGCCGGTACCCGTGGAGAACAGCAGCGGAAAGAGACCGAGCGCCGTGGTTGCGGCGGTTATGAGCACCGGCCTCAGGCGCTGGGTTGCGCCGCGCACCGACGCTTCGTTCACCGGTACGCCGTCTTTCACCAGTTGGTTGAAACAGGTGACCAGCACCATGCCGTTTTCAAGCGCGATGCCGAACAGCGCTATGAATCCTACCGAGGACGGTACCGACAGGTTCTGCCCGGTTGCCCACAGGGCGACCACGCCGCCCACCAGGGCCAGCGGTATGTTGGCAATAATAAGCAGCGAGTTGGCTATCGATCCGAAACTGAGCAGCAGGAGGAAAAACACGATTAGCAGGGTGATCGGCACCACCACGGCCAACCTCTGGTTTGCTTCCTGCTGCAGGCGAAACTGCCCGCCCCAGGTCAGAAGGTAGCCTGCAGGGAGCGTGACCGCCGAGGCCAGCTCCTCGCTGGCTTCGGCCACGAAGGAGCCGATGTCACGGCCGACGACGTTCAGCTGGATGGTGATGAAACGCTGGTTGTCCTCTCGCGTGATCTGCCTGGGCCCGACTATTTCCTCTATGTGGGCGAGTTCGGACAGGGGCACGCGCACGCCCGAGGGCCCGTCGACCAGTATGTCGCCTATGGAGTCCGCCGTGCTGCGATAAGGTGCTGCGAAACGCACGTAGATATCAAAACGGCGGATACCCTCGAAAACCTGCCCGGCCACCTGGCCCCCAACCGCGGCACGGATGGTTTTCTGCACGTCGGCCACGTTCATTCCGTAGCGCGCCACGGCCTGCCGGTTGACGGTGATCACCAGTTGTGGCGTACCCGCCACCTGGTCGACCTGCACGTCAACGGCACCCGGTACGGTCTCGACAACACGCTTGATTTCATTGCCCCTGGCTATGAGTTCGTCGAGTTCATCGCCGAAGAGCTTTATGGCCAGCTCGGCCCTGACGCCCTCCAGCAGTTCGTCCACCGTCATGGCTATCGGCTGGGTAAAGTTGGTGGCTACGCCCGGAATGTCGCCGAGGTCGAGGCGTATCTGTTCTTCGAGTTCGGGTTGCGTGCTCGCCTTGCGCCATTCGCCGCGGGGGTGCAGGAGAATGTACATCTCGGCGCTGTTGACGGGGTCGGTGTGGGCGCCTATTTCACCGCGGCCGATGCGCGTCACCACGCCGCTTATCTCGGGTATCTTCATGAGCCTTCGCTCGACAATCATGGTCAGCTCCGTGCTCTTGGTGAGCGATACCGAGGGCGGCATCGTTAACCGTAGTACCATGGTGCCTTCCTGTAACCTGGGTGTGAACTCCGAACCGAGGCGGGGGAACACTGCCGCCCCGACAAGGAGCAGGCCGACGGCCAGCGCGATGGCGTAACCCCGTCGCTCGACGAAAAACGATACCGCCGGTTCGTAGTACGCGGTGAGCCGGCGCAACACCGCACCGCGCGCGCCGTTGGTTTTCTGTCGACGCATGAGCAGGTCGGAAAGCGTAGGCGCGAGCGCGACGGCGAAGATCAGCGAGCCGAGCATCGCCAGTGCTACGGTGTAGGCCAGCGGCCGAAACGTCTTGCCCTCCACGCCTTGCAGGGTGAAGAGCGGGAGGAAGACGATAACGATGATCGATATGGCGAAAACGATAGGCCTGGCGACCTCGAGGCAGGCACGGCAGATCACCGCGGCCCGTGACTCGTCGGGGTCGGCCTCGGCGAGGGCCCTGTCTACGTTTTCGACGATGACAATCGTGCCGTCCACCATCATGCCTATGGCAATGGCCAGGCCGCCGAGCGACATGAGGTTGGCCGATATGCCGAAGTAGCCCATGCCAAGGGTCGCAAACAGGAAAGAAAACGGAATGGCCAGCGCTACGACGAAACTCGCGCGCAGGCCGCCCATGAAAGCCATGAGCACCAGGGCGACCAGCAGAACACCCTGCACCAGCGCGCTCGTGACGGTGGCTACGCAGGCTTCGACGAGGGTTTTCTGCTCGTAGTACGGTACCAGGCTGATGCCTTCGGGAAGGATACCGTTGATTTCTTCCATCTTGTCTTCGACCTGGCCGATGACGGTGGAGGAGTTGCTGCCGAAGAGCTTGACGACCATGGCCGACACTACTTCTTCAGCGCCGTTTCTCGTCTGCACACCGCGTCGCACCGCGCCGCCGATCTCGATGTCGGCGAGGTCGCTGAGAAACACCGGCGTACCGTCCTTGGACTTGACGACGATATTCTCGAGGTCGTCAACGCCCGAGGCCAGGCCGACCGAGCGCACGATGTATTCCTCGTCGTTTTTTTCGATGAACTGCGCGCCGACGTTGAGGTTGTTCTCGCGTATGCGCTCGATGACGTCGGCGATGGTCACCCCGTAACCGAGCAGGTGCTCGGGGTGAACGTTGACCTGGAACTGCTTCTCGTAACCGCCGATGCCTAGAATCTCGGTCACGCCGGGGACGGTCTGCAGGTGAAACTTGACCAGCCAGTCCTGGATGCCGCGAAGCTCTTCGAGCGAGTAGTTACCGGTCGCGTCTTCGAGGTAGTAGAAGAGGACCAGTCCCATGCCCGTCGAGATGGGGCCGAGCTGTGGTTCTCCGAATCCCTCGGGGATGAGCTCGCGCGCCTCCTGCAGTCGTTCGCCTACCACCTGGCGGGCAAAGTAAATGTCTGTTCCGTCCTCGAAGTAGATGTTGACGACCGAGAGGCCGAAGTTCGATACCGATCGGAGCCTGGTGACCTTCGGCAGCCCGTTCATGGAGGCTTCGATGGGGTGGGTGACGTATTTCTCGACGTCGCCTGGCGCGAGGCCCTCGGTCTCAGTGAACACCTGCACGAGCTTGGGCGAGACATCGGGGAACGCGTCGACCGGGAGCTCGCGGTAAGCCCGGTAGCCTGCGAACCCCACGAGCAGGCCCAGCGCGAGCACGAGCAGGCGGTTGCCGAGTCCAAAGCGTACGAGTGTATCCATCGTCGGTTTACCCGGTCGCCCCTTCGTCAGTGGCCGTGGCCCTGGTCGAGTTCTGAGCGTCCCAGTTCGGCCTTGAGAATGAACCCGCCGCTGGCCACGTAGGTTTCGCCGCTCGATATGCCCGAAAGAACCTCGGCGTGGGTAGTGCTTCGACGCCCGAGTTCAAGTTGGCGAGGTTCAAACGCGCCGTTGCGCTGCACGAACACGACCGAGTGCTCGTCCACCGTCTGGAAAGCGGTGTTGGGCACTGCCACGGCTACTTCTACCGAGGCAATGTCTACGCGCCCGGTCACGAACATACCCGGACGCCACTTGCCCGTGCTGTTGTCGAGCACGACTCGGGCCCGGGCTGTGCGGGTCTCCTCGTCGACCACCGGGCTGACGTAGGAAATGGTGCCGCGCGTGTCGGCCTGGTCGTGGCCCAGCGAGACCAGTACCGACTGGCCTACCTTGACGCTGGCAAGATCGCGTTGGTAGACGCTGAGCTCGATCCACACGTTGCCCAGGTCGGCGATGACGAAGGCCTGGGTCTGGCGGGTGACCGCTTCGCCGCGGGTGATGTGCTTGTCTATTACCGTGCCGTTGGTGAGGGTCGATAAGCCGTAGGACGAGAGGCTTTCGCTGCTCTCGATGATTGCGAGCACGTCACCGGCAGCGACCGTGTCGCCGATGCGGCTGCGAACTTCCTTGACGATACCCGCGTAGCGCGGCACCAGGTGGGCAACGCGGTCTGCGTTGGGTACGACCTCTCCCGGGAGTACCACCTCGGTGGCTATGCGACCGTGCCCGGCCGTTGCTACCTTGAGGCCGAACTCCAGTATGTGGTCTCTCGAGATCGTGACGGTGGTTTTGCCGTGAATATCTTGCGCGTCTTGCGAATCCTCGGCGTGGGCATGTGCTGCGTGGGCCTCTGCTGCGTGGGCATGTGCTGCGTGGGCTGAGCTGCCACGTTGGCCGTGGTCCTCGTCGTTGCCGCCGCTTGCGCCGTAGGCGAGCAGTCCTGCGAAAAACAGTAACGCTGCCGTGTAACGTAACTTGTTGAATCCAAGAACTCTCATTTCAGGATCTCCTGTCGTCGCTGCTTATTTCATCGAGGCTGCTGCCCACCAGCAGCTCCACCTCTACGGTGGCTGCGCGGTAGGCCGCCAGTGTGTCGATGTACTCGCTGCGCAGACTGAACAGTGTCTTGCGAGCATCGACCAGTTCGAGGTAGCTGTAGACGCCTCGCCGGTAGGCAATGGTGGCGCCCTCAAAGGCGTTGAGGGCCAGTGGCAGCACTTCGTCCCGCAAGGAGACGACAGCTGCCCGCGTTGACGCGAGCGACTCGTAGGCCGTCGCCAGGCCGGTGCGCGCGCGCAGGCTGGCGGCTCGTTGTTCCTGGACGGTCTTGGCCAGCCGGCGCTTCGCTTCGAGTGTTCCTGCGCGGTTGCGATCAAAAATCGGCAGCGGCGCACTCAGTTCAAAGACAAAGGCCCTGCTGTCGCTTTCTCTCGACCAGCGGGGTCCGCCGGTGAGGGTCAGGTCGGGTGTAGAACGGGATTCGGCCAGTGCCAGTTGGCTGCGGCGCTGGGCCAGCTCGGATTCCCAGCGAGCGAGCGCGGGGGCTTGCTCTGCCAGTTGCTGCAATCGCGCTAACGGTGGCAGGGCGGGCGGGGCCGCGCGCAGTTGCCCGTCGGCCCGCGAGAAGGTATCGCTGCCGCTGCCCCAGGTAGCAGCAAGCCGTTTTCTCGCCGAGGCGAGCTCTGCCCGGTGTCGCTGCAGGGCGATCAGCGAGGCTGCCAGGGAAACCTCGGCGCGGTACTTATCTATGCTCGACACAGCGCCCGCGCGCAGTTGTTTTTCAACGGTTTGCAGCACGGTTTTTCCGACGCCTGCCAATTCCTCGGCCAGCGCGAGCCTCTCCTGCGCGGCCAGTACAGCCACGAAGGCGCGTTCGACCTCGGCCAGGGTTTCGATTCTTGCGGCGCGCCAGGCCCAGGCCGATGCGTCTCGTTGGTGGCTGGCCAATTGTCGCCGCTTGCTGCGTTTGCCGCCCAGTTCGATGAGCTGGGAGATGCGCAGGGTCTGCTCGGAGGCTCCGAAGCCGCTTTCTTCGTTGGAGCCGGCAAAGTTTTCTATTTCGAACGAGAGTTCCGGGTTGGGAAGCAGGCCTGCCTGCGACACCCGGGCTTCGCGCGCCTTGAGCTCCCAGGAAAACGTGGCGAGGCGAGGGTTGTGTTCGAGGGCAAGCTGTATTGCCTGCTGCAACGAGACCGCAGCGCTGACCTCGGCGTGTACTGTTGGCCCGGCTGCGTGCAACAGCAGTGCCGCGGCGAGCACGGCTATGGTCGGCGCCTTACTTTGCGTCGTTTGTCCTTGTTGTTTTCGGTTCATCAAGCGGTTCTCCGGTACGAGCAGGGTCGGGCCGCGAGCTATCGCGCGGCCTTGCAGAAAGCCTACCGCCGCCCGGGGGGCAGCTGCGGGCGCCAACGGGGGTCGGCTGCTAGACTCGGAGTACGGTGCTTCTGATGAACGCGGCGCGCTGGGAGCAGTGGCCGGCGAGGAGGCAAAGAGCCCGGGCCGGTTGTCGGCCTGCTGTCGCCGGCGCAACGATGGCCAGCAGGGCGTGGGAAACAAGCGAAGCGTTGCCGGGCTTTTCGTACTTGCTCGACAGCTGGCCGAGCAGGGGAATGTCGGTGCAGGCTTCTGAGGCCAGTGAAACGCCGCCGCTGGTATGGCTGGCGGTGGCGTGGCCATCGGCCGCAGAGCCGATCGGGTCGCAGGGAGCAGTTGCATGGGCGAGTTCTATGCCGCTGTGACCGTCCGGCCCCACGCAGTAGACCAGCTGCGAGCCCAGGCCCAATGTAAGCCCCAACCAGGCCAGCAGGCCGAGCGTTGCCATCGCACGTGCTGTGTTAACTGCTTTCATCTCTTCGCGTCGGGTAGGGCGGTGCCGGGTGGCGTCCGCGCAGATCCATCGACTCTACCAGCCTAACATGGGTTTTTGCTCGCAGGGGATTGTTTTTGGGGGGGTGTTTGTCCGGGCAACTGGTTACTTCCTGCCTACCGGTGCAAGGTGTCGCGGTGCGCGTTGTCATTCCTATTCCGGCCGCCGACTTTGATCCCACCGAGGTCTCGGTGCCGTGGTCTATTCTGCGTGCCGAGGGCTACGAAGTCGTTTTTGCTACGCCCCTGGGACAACCGGCTCGGGCCGATGAGCGCATGCTCAATGGCAGGGGATTGCTCTTCTGGGCCCCCGTGCTGCGGGCTCGTCGAGAGGTCCGCGAGCTTCACGACGAGATGATACGTTCGCCCGAGTTTCTCTCTCCGCTGTCCTGGTCGCAACTCGCGCAGTTGGAAGCCGACGGGCTGATTCTCCCGGGGGGGCACGCGCCGGGAATGAAATCATACCTGGAATCGCCCGAGGTACAGGGCCTCGCGCTGCGCTTCTTTGCCGAGCGGCGGCCGGTTGCAGCCATCTGTCACGGCGTGGTGGTGCTGGCCAGGGCCGTTGATCCTGACACCGGTCGTTCGGTTCTTTTCGGTCGCAGGAGCACTTGCTTGACCAGGCCCATGGAAATGAGCGCCTGGTCGATGACCGTCCTGTGGCTGGGGAGATACTATCGAACATACACGCAGACGGTCGAAGAGGAAGTGTGTGCAGCCCAGGGCGAGGGTGATCCGGGAGGACCACCGCTTTTCAGCCGGGGACCTTTCGCGTTGTTCCGCGACGGACCCGCGGTGACAAAAAGGGGCTACACGGTGAGGGATGGGCAGTACCTTTCAGCGCGATGGCCAGGCGATGCCTACGCGTTTTCGCGTGATTTTGTAGAGATGCTTGAAGGCCTCCCGTAACCGCCGGACCGCAGCGACCAGGCGAGCCCGGTGGCGGTGCCGGGCACCGAGCCGTCGGCTGCTCAGACTCGAGGTAGCACTTCGCCGGCGATCAGTTTGAGACTGGGCCAGGCCAGCTCGGGCGGCAAGCCGCCGCACAGGGGTTGGGTGATCAGGTAGCCGTCGTCGGCCCCGTGGTGCCCCGGTATCACCAGCTGCAGGCAGCCGTGTTGCTCCGCCCACTCGGCCATGTCGAGAGCGGCAGCGTAGGGAATTGGCTCCCCGGGCCGGACTCGTGAGGGCTGCGAGCTGGGGAGCAG
>JACKQG010004029.1_pt1 | contig 17361 bp, 15 predicted proteins | sample 8237621 | NCBI WGS metagenome assembly JACKQG01 (sample SAMN15677084, study PRJNA649215) | marine metagenome | biome: marine; feature: Black Sea; material: saline water; isolation source: suspended particulate matter (SPM) from the Black Sea western gyre | collected 2013-06-09/2013-06-10 | depth...
TAGACTTTAGACTTTAGACTTTAGACTTTAGACTTCAGACTTTAGACTTTAGACTATAGACTTTAGACTTCAGCCTTCAGACTTTAGACTTTAGACTTTAGACTTTAGACTTTAGACTTTAGACTTCAGACTTTAGACTTTAGACTATAGACTTTAGACTTCAGCCTTCAGACTTTAGACTTTAGACTATAGACTTTAGACTTCAGACTTCAGAATATTGATGTTCTTCCAGAATAAAAAAAAGCCGCCAATTTGTAGGCAGCTTCTTAAGAAATGGCAAACGTTTGGCTAACGTGCGCCCTTCCAGACTGCCAATATGGAACCTGGCATTGCCAAAGAGTATAAAAGAGGGGCGCAGGCTGAATTCATGAATATAGTTTACTATGGGCTGCACTTTGCGACAAGGCTTCATCCAAAAAATGCTTGAATATATTACTCTGTCTCAGATTAAATCTTTTAATCCAGCAAAAGGAGAGTTTTCGTCTTCTGGCGGTTCTTCCGGTGGAATATCTTCATGCCCGCAATCGTCGAGATTCAGATCTGTTCCACAAATCTGGCAAAGCCCAAGACAACCTTCTTTGCAGACTGGGTTGAAGGGTCGGTCAAGGTGAGCTTCTTCCTGGATGAGTTCGCCTAGATCAATTCCTGCGTTATCGGGCAGGATCAAATCATCTTCTGTCGCGTTTCGACGGTTGAAAACATAAAGCTCAGTTATTTCCCACTGAAGGGTATAGTCAAATAGCTTTAAGCAGCGGACACAATCAAGGGCAAGTTTTCCTTCAAAATCTCCCTGTATAAGTATTCCCTGTGGGGTACGGTTTGCCGTCACCAATCCAATAAATTCGGTTAATGTTAAATCATCATCAAGCTGAATTTTTGAGTATTCTAAGGGGAATTCGCGTTTATATCCAATCGATTGGGGTAAAAGAGATCCAAGATTTATGCGAAAAGGGTGGGGCGGTGCGTTTGCAGGGTACTCAGGCATCTCGGCTGGTGACGTAATTTGCCAGGTCTTCAAGAGCCTGGCGCTCTGCACCTTTTGGCTGCCCATTCAGTGCATTAAGGGCGCGCGATGTGTATTCCCTGGCTTCATCAAGCGCAAGCTGGATGGCATCACTGTTACGAATGGATTCAACAAGAGCAGTCATACTTTCTTCGTTACGAAATTCTCCACTCAGAAGAACCTTTACATTTTCATCTTTGGGGTGGGTTTCAATATAAAATAAAGCAGGCAAGGTGATCAACCCTTGTAAAAGGTCGCTTCCCACAGGTTTACCGATTGTGCTTTGCTCTCCAGTGAAATCGAGAATATCATCCATGATCTGAAAGGCTGTACCTATTTCACGTCCAAAAGTCTGGATATTTTCAACTGTTTGAGCATCTACTTCACTAATAATCGCTGCGCCTCGTGTAGAAAGCTCAAAAAGTGAGCCAGTTTTGGCATAGATTCGCTCATAATAGTTTTTGCGATTAGCCAGTCCTCGGCTTTCAAACATCTGGGTTAGTTCACCGTTTACGATAATTGCCAGAGTTTCCGCAAATATATCCATTAGGAGAAGGCTTTTGGTTTCAGCAGCAAGTTTTGCAGCGCGTGCAAATACAAAATCGCCAGTTAGCACTGTTGCGGCAGGCGTCCACCTGGCATTTAAGGTGGAGTTCCCACGGCGCATTAGGGAACCGTCGATCAAATCATCATGTACCAGGGTCGCTGTATGGAGCATTTCGATTGCGGCAGCCAGGGTTATTAATCGATCCTGGTCTGCATTGAGCATATTTCCAGTCAGCACTGTGAGCATGGGGCGGATGCGTTTTCCACCAGCATCAAGAAGGTTCTCAACAGCAGAATGAAGATCAGGGTGGCTCCCATTCGCCTGGGCGCGCATTCGTGCCTCGACCTTTTTAATGGTTGCTTGTACAGATGTTTCAAAAATTATCTTGTTCAAAAATTTCACCAATTAAATAACCGAGCAGCATTGGCGGATGTAATTTCCGCTATCTCCGCTGGTGTGTGTGCATGTAATTCGGCGACTTTGTCCGCGATCAAACTGACATAGGCTGGCTCATTACGTCGTCCGCGGCGAGGATCAGGGGCTAAAAATGGGGCGTCTGTCTCGATCAGCAAATATTCCACTGGAATAGATCTGATCACCTCACGGCGTTCTTCTGCGTTCTTGAATGTGACCGGGCCTGTCACGCCGATCATGAAGCCAAGCTCGATGGCTTTCTGTGCTGTTGAAAGTGTGCCGCTAAAGGAGTGTAGCACACCTGGGTTTTTTGAAAGCGGATTTCCGCTTGATCTTAGGCTTGCTGCCCATTCAGCGAGAATTCTCAGCAGGTCCTCGGCGCATTCACCATGTGGGGCATCACCCTTTTCGCGAAGGTGTAGGACTACAGGCAACCCACGCTCCTCAGCGAGAGAAAGCTGCTCACGTAATACATTTTCCTGAATATTGTGCGGAGCGGTATCCCAGTAATGATCAAGGCCAATTTCGCCGATGGCCTTTACGCGCGAATTTTCTGCCAGTGTTCTCAACTCGTCCAGTGTGGACTCTGTCCACGTCAGCGCATCGCTGGGATGCACGCCAACAGCGGCAAAAATTGTCGGGTAAGATTGTGCCATTTTAACGGCGGCAAGACTGGTATCATGTGTGATCCCGGGGACGAGGATGCGCGTCACGCCTTCTTCCTGCGCGCGCGCGATGACCTCATCCAGGTCGTCGTCGAATTTATTAAAGTACAAATGGCAATGTGTGTCTGTTAGATTCAAAGTAATAATAAAATATTAGTCAGTCTCTGAGCGGAACCGTAGCGGTAGCGGAGGTGCAGTCGAAGAGCGAAATCTTTGGAGAATTCGTCCTTCACTCCTTCGGAGTACAGGCGACTGCGCGTTGCTCCGCTCACACCGTCCCGGGATCCTTCGGGAGGAGCTGATTATATCCCTGCAATTCTCAATCCGTCTTGTAGGATTGCCTCAACCTTGTCCTCGTGCATGGTCTCGCAATAGACGCGGATGATCGGCTCGGTGCCGCTGAAACGGATGAGCAGCCAGCCGCCATCTTCAAGGTGGAATTGGTAACCATCGATGGTGACCAGTTTCGTCACTTTTAGTCCGCCAATACTTTCGGGGTTTGCGGCAAGGATCCGATCAATCTTATCTTGTTTATCACCCTGGAAGGGTGTGTCAATCCGATTATAGAAATGTTCACCGCCAACTTTTTCGAAGAGCAACTCCAGTAATTCGGTGGGTTTCTTGCCAGTGCGTACCATGCAATCGAGCATGTAAAGACCCGCCAGGATGCCATCGCGTTCGGGGACGTTGCCTCGGAAGGCGTATCCGCCCGACTCTTCGCCGCCAATCAGGGCATTAGTTTCCGTGAATTTCGGGGCGACATATTTGAAGCCAACGCCAGTTTCATAAACGGGAACATCATAAATTTTGCCCAATTTATTGAGCATTGTGGTCGTAGAGAGAGTTTTTACAATCGGGCCGCGTTCGCCACGGACTTCGAGTAGATAAAAAGCGAGCAAACCATAAGCTCTGAGTTGGTCTATAAAGTCACCATTTTCATCGCCAAAGCCAACACGATCTGCGTCGCCATCGTTGACGAGGAAAATATCGGCGTTGTTGTCTTTTGCAGCCTGTAAACCAACATCCACATTCGGCGGGATTGGCTCAGGGCGTTTCATTTCAGGGAAGCTGGGGTTGCGTTCGTTATGAATTTCGATGATCTTTGTCGAGCCACCCCCAAGCAGGTGGGTGAACCAGCCAGCGCCGTTCCCCCACATGGCATCCACCAAGACAGTTAATCCGGCATCCTTGATGGGTTGCAAGTCAATCAATTTTTTGATGTGAGCGATATAATCAACCGCTGCATCAAAGAGGATCACAGAACCATCAGCTTGCGCTTCTTTGATATTCTTGATTTTGACATCAGCAATATCATCCGGGATCAGGGCTTCGATCTTGGTCAGCCCTGCAGGGTTAATTGCACCGCCGTTTTCGTCACGGACTTTAAATCCATTATCAGTAGGTGGGTTATGTGATGCCGTCACATTGACTGCGCCAACTGCCTTCTTTGCGACTACCGCATGAGAAATGACCGGGGTCGGAGTTGCACCCTCGGTCAGATAAACCTTCAACCCGTTGCCTGCTAAAACTTCGGCAACAGCATCAGCAAAATCTTCTGAGCGAAAACGTTTATCATAGCCGACAATGACCCATTTTCCTGCATTGCCTTCCTCGAGTAGATAAGATGCAAAACCTTGCGCGCATCGACGTACCGTTTCAAAGGTATAGTCCTCGGCGACATGGCCGCGCCAGCCGTCAGTACCAAATTTAATTTTCGTTGCCATTAAAACTCCCGTAAATTGAACATCTTTAACGGGGGTTATTATAACAGGTCGATGTCGAAGCGGGTATAATCCGGCTATCATTTTGGAGAATTTTATGTCAGAAAAAATCTATCTTGATTACGCAGCCACCACCCCTGTTGACCCTCGTGTGTTGGATATGATGCTGCCCTACTTTACGCAGGATTTTGGGAATCCATCCTCTGTACATCGGTATGGACAGAAAGCCGAAGCCGCCCTTGATGAGGCGCGTGCCACCGTTGCCCGGATATTGAACTGTAAACCAAGCGAAATCGTTTTCACCTCCTGTGGAACCGAATCCAATAACCTGGCTATTCGTGGGGCCGCTCTGGATGCACGTGAGCAAAGAGGCGCGAACCAAATCCTGACCACACGCGTGGAGCATACCGCTGTCACGAAGACGGTTGAGCAGCTCGAAAAATATTATGGATTTCAGGTTAAATGGTTGGACATTGATGAAACCGGCATGGTTCTCCCGAAAACTGTAGCTGCTGCCATTGATGAGAAAACCGCTCTTATATCAGTAATGTATGCCAATAATGAGATTGGGACATTAAACCCTGTTTCAGAGATCGCAAAAATATGCGGTGCAAAAAATGTCCTTTTTCATACGGATGCTTTGCAGGCAACGGGATATTTTCCGATGGAAGTAGAGTCTCTCGGTATCGATCTGATGTCGCTTGGTTGCCATAAATTTTACGGGCCCAAAGGCGTTGGCGTGCTCTACGTCCGCGAGGGGACCCAACTTATTTCACACCAAACTGGCGGTGGGCAGGAGGATGGGCTCCGCGCGGGGACGCAGAATATCCCCTATATTGTTGGCTTTGCCGAAGCCTTACGATTGACCGATATGGAACGGGAAGCGCGAGTGTCGCACCTTAGACCATTACGCGATCGCATCATTGGCACAGTGCTAAAGGAAGTTCCAGATGCTCAATTGACGGGGCATCCTGTTGAGCGCTTGCCAAATCACGCCAGCTTTGCCTTTAAAGGCGTGGACGGAAATACTCTCACCCAATTGCTGGATGCGGCTGGATTTGCCTGCTCGTCCGGTTCGGCATGCAAAACTGGCAATCCCGAACCCTCAGGCGTGATGACCGCGATCGGGCTTAAGCCTGATTGGGGGCTGGGTTCATTGCGTGTGACCTTGGGTGCCCACTCTACATCTATGCAAGTGGATTCGTTTTTGGCAGCCTTGCCGGACATTGTTGATAGGACGCGGAATTTAACCAGAGATACCCTTTCGGGCACAAGTAAACGGGGATGAACAAAGATAGGATTGATGAACGAGGTAGATGATGACAGAACTTGATATAAATGCTTTGACAGAAAGAATTATTGGATGTGCATATAATGTGAGTAATACTCTGGGTATCGGCTTTGTAGAAAAGGTCTATGAGAACGCTTTTGCGCACGAACTCAAAAAAGATGGTCTCCATGTTTTACAACAGTATCCAATAAGGGTGCAATATGATGGAATTAATGTCGGAGAATTTTTTGCAGATTTGTTGGTTCACGAGCGTGTTCTGGTAGAAATTAAAGCTGCATCTGCCCTTGTGCCGGCGCATACTGCACAAGGTTTGAATTATTTGCGAGCAACTGGCCTTGAAACTTGCTTGCTGATCAATTTTGGAAAAACCCGCATCGAAATACGCCGCCTTTATCCTTCTCCCAAAATGGAAAGCTCCATCATAAATGTTTATCAAATCTTATCCTCGTTTATCTCCGTTCATCTCTGGTGAATTATTGGCTACCTACAATGGCTAAAGTCGTCGTCGCTATGTCTGGCGGTGTGGACTCGTCTGTTGCCGCGGCATTGCTCAAGGAGCAGGGCCATGATGTAACCGGGATGATGCTGCGCCTCTGGTCACAACCCGGCCTGGAAGACACTAATCGCTGCTGTACGCCCGATTCAATGCATTTGGCGCGTCGTGTGGCAGCGAAGTTGGACATTCCCTTTTATGTGGTGGATGCCAAAGACGCCTTTCGCAATACGGTTGTGGAATATTTTCTGGATGGATATACCAAAGGCGAAACACCCAACCCTTGTTTGATGTGCAATCGTCAAATACGCTGGGGAACCCTCCGTGAGCATGCTCTCGCCTTTGGCGCGGAATATATTGCGACAGGTCACTACGCTCGTCTGAAACAGGATTCTGATGGGGCCTATCAACTTTTACGCGGAGTGGATTTGGGCAAAGACCAATCCTATGTATTGCATGTCCTCACGCAGCAGAAATTGGCTCAATCACTTTTCCCGGTAGGAGATTTTCCCAAAGAAGAGATTCGGGATATTGCCCGTAGCTTTGACTTACCGACCGCATCCCGTTCAGACAGCCAGGATTTATGTTTTCTTGCTGGCGGCGATTATCGAGACTTTTTGCGTGAATATGCACCTGAAACCACACAGCCCGGTGAGATCATTTCCCGTGATGGTGAACTTTTAGGAGAGCATCAAGGCTTGGCTTTTTACACAATTGGTCAACGGAAAGGACTGGGTGTTGCTGCGTCAGAACCGCTGTATGTATTGGCGAAAGATATTGCCTCTAATGCGCTGGTCGTCGGGGCTGCTGATGAACTCGGTCAACTTAGTATGACCGTGAAAAATGTGCACTGGATCAGCGGAAATGCACCATCCACGTCGATGCGTGCCCAGGTCAAAATTAGATATACGGCAAAAGAGGCCTGGGCCGAGATACTGTCTGGCGTAAGGGGGCAAACCCAGGTCACGTTTGAGACGCCCCAGCGCGACATCACCGCTGGGCAGGCGGCTGTCTTTTATGATGGTGAAGTTTGTCTGGGCGGCGGAATAATTCAATCCGCAGAGGAGAAGTACGGTGAAAATACAAATTGAAAAGATTCGAAAAAAATCCTTCAGCGAATTGAAATCTGTTTCGGAGATGTTATGACCCTTCCTTCGGCCCTTCTCGGTTTAATCATTGCCAGTCTTTTCGGTACTATTTACCACCTTTGGCGTGGGGGTGGACCTGGACGAATTCTCTTCTATCTTGTTTTGGCCTGGCTGGGTTTTTTTGGGGGACATTTTTTTGCAAGTTGGCAAGGTTGGCATTTATTTCTCTTGGGCCCCCTGGATTTGGGAATGGGGGCGGTGGGAGCGTTGGTTTTTCTGTTTTTAGGGGAATGGCTGGGGCTGGTTGAAAAAAATCTAAAAAATTAAGGATTGAGAAGTACTTCCTGACTGTGGAGATATACATTTCCCTCGAAGCGCTTATCAGCCTGGCGGATGATCAGACGTGCAGGGGTTTGCTCATTCACCTTGTACGTGATCGTAGTCTCAAATATTTCTCTGTTCCCCGGGGTCGTTGAAAGATTTCGTAGCCCCAGCGTTTTCCCCTCCTCGTCAAGTAGCTCCATTATCACCGAAAGGTCATTAAAGGCTTGGATTTCTCCGATGAGTGGCATTGTGCCACCAATGATAATATCTTTCTTTCTTGGATAAAAAATTACAGAGCGGGCATAAGGTGAATCGCCTGGGTTGATATCATTTTCCCCAATAGAGAGCAATAATATGTGAACGCTTTTGGTTTCAAGCGGACGGCCAAATTCATCCTTGGTGCTGATCTGCAATCGCCCCAATTCAGCAGCGGCATGTGTTTCGAAAGGAATCTCCAGTCTGACATATGCTCCTTCAACGAGAATGCTCTCGCGGACAATCAGATCACGTGCCAATAAGCGTCCGTCTTCACCGAGTAATTCAACTAGAATTTTTCCATGTGCACCGGGGCGGATATAGCTTTTTAAAATTATTGGCGAAACGACTTTTGACATGGGTCCCGGAGCAAGAATTTGGATCTCAGGGGAAGGAGCTATTGGTCCGGGAGTTGGCGTATGAGTAATTGTCGGCGCCGGCATTGGCGTGAGAGTGGGTGAGGGGATCGTTGTTGGAGTAATTGGAAATATTGGGGCAACCTCAGTTGGCATGGCCTCCATGATTGCAGCGGCTGTAAGCGCAACCACCGTCGGCAAATGATCTTCCGGGATGGGGGTTGGCAGAAGGGTACTGGTCCGATTGCATCCAACCAGAGATAAGAATGTAAGTATAAGCGTGATTTTTTGTATCATTTCGTAAAAATAAAATGGTTATGTGTTGGTCATAAACACATCATATATTTTGTTATTTTCTTATAGCCCGTATATTTCGCTATATTTTCCATCCAGGTAACGCAGATATGGTTCCGGTGTGATCTTTGATCCGGTCACATTCTCGACGAGTTCCTGTGGCTCGTATTTTCGCCCATGCGTATGGATATTTGTTCCTAGCCATCCCAGGAGAGCCTCAAATTTCCCCTGGCGAATTTTCTCATCCAGATCAGGAATATCTTGATTAATCTTTTCCCAAAGTTGGACGGAGATCAGATTCCCGAGAGCATAGGTGGAGAAGTAGCCCAGCCCACCAAAGGACCAATGGATATCCTGTAAAACGCCCTGGGCATCATCAGGCGGGGTGATACCGAGATATTCCTTTACCTTGCTGTTCCAGAGTTCGGGCAAATCTTTGATTTCAACACTACCTTCGATCATGGCGATCTCCAACTCTAGTCGGAGCATAATGTGCATATTATAGGTAGCTTCGTCGGCTTCCACACGGATCAGCGATGGCTCAACTTTGTTGATTCCATTATAAAAAGCAGATAGCTCGATATTGCCTAATTGGGATGGGAAGATTTTCTTCAGGCGCGGATAGAAATGCTCCCAGAAGGGCATTGAGCGGCCAACAAGATTTTCCCATAATCTTGACTGGGATTCGTGAACTCCGAGTGATGCGCCGCCGTTGAGGGGTGTGCGTTCATATTTTTGATTTACGCCCATTTCATAAAGTCCATGACCAGCTTCGTGCATTGTGCCGAAAAGGGCAGAAGGAAGAAAATTTTCCATAAAACGAGTGGTAATGCGGACATCATTGATACCGAAAGATGTAGTGAAAGGATGGACCGATTTATCCTGACGCCCACGCTTCCAGTCATAGCCGAATTTTGTCGCGACTTCAACACCAAAATCCCATTGCTGCTTTTCGGGGTAGTTGACGTGCATAAAGCGGTCGTCTACCTGTTTTGCAGCAGCAATTGCCTGTAAAAGTTCTACCTGTTTTGTGCGTAGTTTGCCAAAAATCCCCTGCACTTCGGAAGTTTTCATCCCAGGCTCAAACTCGTCCAGGAGTGTGTCGTAGGGGTGATCAGCTGGTGGGAAGAAGGAAATATATTCCTTGCGCATTTCGACAATCTCTTCCAAATCTGACTGGAAGATGGAGAAATCTGATTCTTCGCGTGCCTTTGCCCAGGATTCATGACCGCGAGCCGTTAATTTGGCAAATTTGGCTATATATTCCGGAGGTACTTTAGTCGCTTTATCGTAATCTTTGGAGGCTACCTTTAGATAGCGCGCCTCATCTGAATCTGGATTGGCATCGGCAAATTCAGTTTTTAGTTCAGCAATTAATAGCCCTATTTCAGGTGATGTAAATTTTTGATGTGTCAGACTTCCCAATGTGGCAAGCTGATTGCCACGTGCGTCTGCGCCACCGGGTGGCATATAAGTTTGCTGATCCCAACCAAGAACGGCCTGGGCGGCATCCAGGTCGGCAACTTCGCCGAGAAGATTTTTAAGTTTTGTAAAAATTTCGTTCATTTGATACTCCTGAAAATTGGTTAAACCTTCTGCAAGCAGGCAATATCGTTTTACGTGACAGGAATAATACCACCTCGACCACCTTCTATCAAAGGTGAAAAATAAAGGGAGTGGCTAAAAGCGTGAGTAAAGCCTTATCCGTCATTGCCTGTACTGAGCCGCAGGCACAGTGCGAGGAGAGTTTCACCCGACGAAGCAATCTCCCCGACAAACAAGAGGATTACCACGCTCGCTCCATTCGTTCGCTATGACAAATACTCACCAAATTAGGCACTTCCAAAACAAATTGTGCAATTTATTGTCATTTGAATGTGGATATCAATAGACCTCTTGCATCAGTGTTTCCGGCGGCTAGAGCAGTGTCAAAAAGGGACTTTTGCAAGAGGTCTAATATAAAAAAAAACAGGTCGGCGTTTATGGCGCCGACCTGTTTTTAATGTTATTTTTTATTCTTTAGGTATTTGTCAATGGCTTCTGCAGATTTTCTGCCCGCAACCATTGCGGTCACGACCAAATCTGGACCAGTGACGCCATCCCCTCCGGCAAAGATACCCTCACGGGAAGTTTGGCCTGTTTCCGGATCGGTTACTTTTGTCAGTCCCCATTTATGGGTTTCCAGATCAGGAGTAGATTTGCCGATAATTGGGTCGGGCCAGTAGCCTAGCGCCTTGATCGCGGTTGATGCCGGGACGCTGAAATTTGAGCCTTCCACTGGAACAGGGCGTCGGCGACCACTATCATCGGGTTCTCCAAGTTCCATTTCGATACATTCAACAGCTGCCAATTTACCGTCTTTGCCAGCGATGAATTGGACAGGTTGGGTGAGGAAACGGTATTTAGCTCCCTCTTGTTTTGCCAGCTTGCGATCTTTGGCGCTGCCGGGCATTTCAGCTTCAGTACGGCGGTAGAGACAGGTTACGTTTTCAATGCCTATGCGGACAGATGTGCGCAAGCAATCCGATGCTGTGTCGCCGCCGCCAATGACGACCACGTCATTACCAAGGTCGGGTAATGGCTTGGAACCTTTTGGCAAAATATCCTTGCTGACATTACCACGAATGAGATAGTCAGTTGCTTCGTAGACCCCAGGCAGATCTTCGCCGGGAATTTCCATGGGAGCATCGATCCCTGAGCCGACGCCGATAAACATCGCCTCGAACCCCTCAGCAAAAATATCGTCGATGGTTTTGTCTTTTCCAACGTAGGTATTGCCAATAAATTTCGCACCTAGTTTTTCTATATCTTTCCAGCGTTCGAAGAATACTTCTTTGGAAAGTTTAAAGTTCGGGATGCCGTAAACCAATAATCCACCGGGAGCAGGCTTGGCGTCAAATACGGTAACCTCATGTCCAAGTTGAAGTAGCTGGTCGGCACAGGCAATGCCAGCCGGGCCAGCGCCAACAATAGCAACTTTTTTACCAGTTGGCGGTGCAATTTCAGGTACGTAGGGTTCAAGTTCGCGCTCCTGAGTAATAGCAAAAACTTCCAATTGACCAGTAATTACTGGTTCTCCTGTTTTATTCAGGACGCAGGAGCCTTCGCAGAGTTGTTCGTGGGGACAGACACGTCCGCAAACCTCTGGGAGGGAGCTCGTATTATGATAAAGTTTTGCTGCATCAGCAAAGCGGCCCAGTTCAATCAGCCACATTGCCGAAGGGATATCGTTGTGGGTCGGGCAGGCAACCATGCATGGTGCGGGATCAGGGCAGTGTATACACCGGGCAGCCTCTATTTGGGCTTGCTCTGGGGTGAAGGCGATGACAACTTCATTAAAGTCACAAACCCGCTTTTCAGCAGGACGTAGGTCTAATTCAAGAAACGGCTCTTGCGCACGCTTTTTGCGATTGATAGCTAAAAATTCGCTTGGGACAGCTTGCATACTTACCTCCGAGATTACGATAAAAAGGGCTTTATGATGATACCCAATCTTTATGGATGAACACAGGTTTTTATGTCACCAAATTTGGGGACAATGGTCATGTTCAAAATGTGAGAAATAGGATGGCATAAACCTTAATATCCTGTTGCCTCTACTTGTAACCCTATTTTGCTATTGTTATTGATGTTCACTTAAGTTGGTTAATTTTATCTACATAAAACGTCCCGCAGGTTCACGTGATTCAGATTTTAAAGCAACATAAACCTGCGGGACGCTCAAAAACTGTTTATCTGAATATCAATAGTTGAGAATGTAGCGTGGGGAGAGGGTTGATTTTGTCAAAAATACTTCCGGTTGCAAGGGAAGAAGTGGGCCTACGTGGATTAGAAGTATAGTTGTTCATTTTTTAACAAAAAGCAGTATAAGATGAATGAACGCAAATTGCGCAGTAATATATGTTTAATTAAGCTATTTTGTCACAAATTTATTGAATCTTGCAACAAAGTATGCTGTTTATGGGCAAGGAGGTGCATAATCGAAATTGGGAAGAACAGGGATAATTTATTATAGAACGCATATAAAAATTTTCAAAAGTAAGCGTATAATACGCTTTGATTAAAAAAAAAAGGAATTGCGCTCATATTTTTTATAAAGAAAATTCATTTTTGAATGCAATTTCATGAGCGGTGATTGTATACAATGAAAAATCTTCATATTTTCTTCACGGGTTCATGAGAGAATAAGAGCGCTTTGGGTACAATAACTGCTAGATTTGTTTTACAGAATAAATTAATATGCTTTTTGGAGGCGTTAAGAATGAAGAAGTTGAGTAAAAAAACCTGGATCATTATCATTGTAGTAACTATTGTTGCTGTTGGAGCTTTTGTGACAATTAATGCAAATGCGAAAAATGTAGCCAGTAGCGAATATCAAACAGTGGAAATTGAACGTGGTAATTTAACCGCTACAGTTGGCGCTACTGGAACCGTGCGTTCAAATCAGAGCGCATTGTTAAACTGGCAAACAAGTGGGACTGTTGATAATGTAAATGTAAATGTCGGTGACGAAGTAACTGCAGGTGCCATCCTGGCTTCTCTGGAAAGAACCTCATTGTCTCAGAATATTATTATGGCGCAATCAGATCTGGTTAGCGCAGAAAAAAATATGGATGATCTCCTTCAATCAGGAACGGCTGGTGCACAGGCTCGAGTTGATTTACGTAATGCGGAAGATGTTTTGGAAAAGGCGCAGGATTACCGTAATTCGTTAAATGATCCCTATGAATTTGAAGAGATCAGATATCAAACAATTAACGGAAAAAGATTCCCCACTTTGAAAACTATAAAAGTCGATGAGGCAGATGATGAGACTAAAGAGAAATCGGATCAAGATCTTGCTTTGGCGCAAGCAAAATATGACGATGCCCTGCGTGCCTGGGAACGTGTATCGGAAGGCCCACACAAATCCGATGTAACCGCTGCTCAAGCTCAGATAGATGCGGCGCAAGCGACCATGAATTTGGCACGATTGACAGCTCCTTTTGAGAGCACGGTTACGCAAATTGATATCATGCCTGGGGATCAGGTTTCTGCAGGAACACTTGGATTCCGGATTGATGACCTAAGTCACCTTCTGGTAGATGTAGAGCTCTCTGAAGTGGATATAAATAGGGTTAGCATCGGGCAGGTAGTTGCCCTTTCTTTCGACGCGATTTTGGAAGAAGAATATCATGGCGAAGTCATCAAAGTTGGACAAATCGGTAATGAAGTTCAAGGTGCTGTCAACTTTATCGTGACGGTCGAATTGATCGACGCAGACGAGCTTGTCCGTCCTGGCATGACCGCAGCCGTCAATATCGTTGTCAAAGAAATTGAAGACACAATTCTTATCCCCAACCGGGCAGTTCGCCTGGTGGATGGCAATCGCGTAGTTTATATTCTCAAGGATGGTATGCCTGAAATGGTCGAAATACGGCTTGGGGCCTCTGCAGAGGCAATGAGTGTTCTTGCCTCCAATGATTTGGAAGAGGGCGATCTGATCATTCTCAATCCCCCAAGCAATTTTGATATGGGCGGCGGGCCTCCTGGTTCAGGTCAGGGAAGGAATTAAGAAAAATGGATGATAATGTCATTGTTACTCACGATTTGACGAAGGTTTATAAGATGGGCTTAGTGGAAGTCCATGCGCTGTGCGGCGTGTCATTGGAGATCAAACGCGGAGAAGTCGTCGCAATTATGGGCGCATCCGGCTCCGGGAAGTCCACCTTAATGAATACGCTGGGTTGTCTCGATCAGCCCACCAGTGGTGAGTATATTCTGGATGGTGAGATTGTTGCAGACCTGGATGACGATCAGCTCGCGGATATTCGAAACCGAAAGGTCGGGTTTGTCTTCCAGAGTTTTAACTTGCTGCCGCGCTCCACGGCTTTGTCAAACGTTGAATTGCCTCTTCGCTACTCGGGCATTACCAGTGGGCGTAAAGAAAAAGCGCGCCTTGCCCTCGAATCGGTGGGACTTTCCGACCGGATTGACCATCGCCCCGCCGAACTTTCCGGCGGTCAACAACAGCGCGTAGCTATCGCACGTGCTTTGGTCAACGATCCTGCCATTATCATGGCAGATGAGCCTACGGGTAATCTCGACTCAAAGGTAGGCCAGGAGATCATGGATTTGCTCCTCAATCTAAACAAGGAAAGCGGAACAACGCTAATTATCATTACCCACGATCGAAAAATTGCTGCGCAAGCTCAACGCATTATCCGTCTTCATGATGGACGTATTCGAAAAGAGGTGGCAGCATGAATATCTGGCGAGCAGTAATCGAAGCCCTCGAAAGTCTGAATGGCAATAAAATGCGCTCAGGCCTCACCATGCTGGGTATCGTCATTGGTGTCGGTGCGGTTATCGCCATGTTGGCACTTGGCGCAGGAGCGCAAGATACCATTCTCGGCTCTCTTAGCGGAATCGGTACAAATCTGCTCTTTGTTTTCAGCGGTGGCGAGGACGAATCCATTCGTAACCCGGAACCCCTCACCATGGGTGATGTGGACGCGCTTGACGACTCCTTTTTTGCGCCCTCCATTCAGGCCGTTGCCCCTGTTTTACAGGGGAATGCCGAAGTTTCTCATGGTGGAGAAGTAAGTACGGTCACCTTAACCGGTATAACCCCCGCATATTTTCCTGTGCGTAATTATACAGTTATAGAAGGAGAAGAAATTACGGAAGAACATATCCTGGGGCGTGCTTCAGTTATTCTATTGGGTGTCGAAGTTGCCGATACCCTTTTTGGCCGTCGCTTTGGTCTTATCGGAGAAACTGTCCGTGTAGAGGGACAGCCTTTTCGCGTGATCGGTATTCTTGAAGAACGCGGTGGCGGCATGATGGGCAGTCAGGATAATGAGGTTCTTGTTCCATTCAGCACCGCTCAGGCCCGTATTCTCCGTCGCAGCCCAGCCGATAGAGTGGACGTTATTTTTGTTCAAGCCGTAGACGCGGATTCGGTTCTGGAAGCGGAGGAAGAGATTTCACAGATCATCTCTCAGCGACATCGGAATGCAATTGGGGAAAATGATTTTACTATCTTTTCTCAACAGGACATGGTGGATACGGCCTCCTCGATTACCGGAATCCTGACAACCTTTATTGGCGGGATCGCTGCAATCTCTCTTCTCGTTGGCGGGATCGGGATTATGAATATCATGCTTGTCTCAGTTACGGAACGTACGCGGGAGATCGGTTTGCGCAAGGCACTTGGCGCGCGCAAGCGGGATATTCTGATCCAGTTCCTGACAGAATCATCTCTCCTTAGCCTGGTTGGAGGGATTATCGGTATCTTTCTTGGGTGGGCAATTGGTGCGATTGTCGGATTAATTTCCGCAAACTCTGGTACCGATTTTGATCCCATTGTCAGTCTTGGTGCTGTGTTGCTTGCTACGATATTCTCAACAGTGATTGGTCTTTTCTTTGGGATTTACCCCGCAAATCGTGCTGCGAACCTGGTCCCGGTTGAAGCCTTGCGCTACGAATAATCATTGCCTCCCTCATTTTTATAAAAAATGGGGGAGGGCGGGTGAGGGTGGACTATAATCTCATCAATGCTTAAGAAAATATTCCAGATTTCTACTTACCTTGTTTTCAGCTCGATCTGGGTTTTCATGCTCAGTGCGAGTGCAACGCTGCCTGATGCCGAGATTGATCAGTTTAGCGATTATACGCGGGGCATTAAATATAATTATTTTCGTTGGGTGGCAAATGCCTCCTGGATTAAACTTCAGCAAGCTGCGTTGGGAAGCCCTGGTTATATTGATCGTCCAACTCAAAAAGAGATTGTCATGGACTATCTCCGCCAAATGGAGCGAGTCTTACAGACAGAATATGAATTGGACCAACTCTATGCCAATCCGGAGATCGTCGACCCAGAAGCATCTTCAGCAGATTTGCGGGCACGCCTTGAAGCTCTTTATGCGGAACAACGTCAATTGGCACCCTTTGCCGAATCCGTTCTTGAGGGACAGATCAGTGCTGTTTTAGCGGAAGCCGGCCTGACTACTGGTGGGCAACCCCTGCCCGGTCCTCTGTATCATATCTCTCCCTTGCCAATGGCATTGATCATTTCTCCCAGAGATACGATTCGTCAAGATGAAAACATCTCTCTCCTCGCTGATTTTCCCGTAGACGAACAGGATGCACTGGAAGAAAGTATTGCCACCGATCTTGAGTTTTCTGCGCTCGTTGTACCGGTGGGTGGAATTGGGATCTATCCGACCATGGGGATGCGCTCGACAAACTTGCCCTGGATTGTAGACACGATCGCGCATGAGTGGATGCATAATTATCTTTCCTGGCATTTGCTCGGTGCAAATTACGGGACTACGCCTGAGCTGCGGACGATCAATGAAACAGTTGCTTCGATCGTGGGCAGTGAAGTAGGGCGGATTGTGCTTGAGCGATATTATCCCGAACATCTTGCTCGTGAGCATCCTCCTGTTGATTTGCTCTCGTTTTCTGAGGGACCTCTCGGCCCCAATTTTTTTCCACCACCTTTTGAATATCGGGCTGAGATGCATAAAACACGCCTACATGTGGATGAACTTTTGGCAGAGGGAAGTACCGATGAAGCCGAAGCATATATGGAATACCGTCGTCAGATTTTTTGGAATCACGGCTACGCCATCCGTAAGCTAAATCAGGCTTATTTCGCTTTTTACGGCGCCTATGCAGACGTGCCAGGCGGTGCGGCAGGTGCAGATCCCGTTGGTCCTGCAGTGCGCGCCCTTCGAGAGCAAAGCGATTCTCTTTCAGATTTTGTCCACAAAATTATGTGGATAGATTCCTTTGAAAAATTACAGGAAATGGTAGAGTGAGTTCCGAAGTCTAAAGTCTAAAGTCTAAAGTCTAAAGTCTAAAGTCTAAAGTCTAAAGTCTAAAGTCTAAAGTCTAAAGTCTAAAGTCTAAAGTCTAAAGTCT
>JACKQG010004030.1_pt1 | contig 17360 bp, 15 predicted proteins | sample 8237621 | NCBI WGS metagenome assembly JACKQG01 (sample SAMN15677084, study PRJNA649215) | marine metagenome | biome: marine; feature: Black Sea; material: saline water; isolation source: suspended particulate matter (SPM) from the Black Sea western gyre | collected 2013-06-09/2013-06-10 | depth...
ATTGCACGTAAATATGATTCTGCAGGGTCCTTTTCCGAAGGGCGCGCAGTGGTGCGAAGGGGTACGGATAGATTTTATATCGACATAAATGGGAAGCGTATAGAGGATGAAGAGTAGAGATTATTGCGAGAAGAACAAAGAGTAGATGGTGGTAATAATAGGAAAGCAGAGCACAATACAGGCGCGTCCGAAGGACGCGCCTGTATTGTGCTCTCAACGAACCGTCTTTTTTCTGGTATCATATACACTATGAAAAAGAAGCAGTCTCAAAAAAAACCTGAACGCATTGAGCGTGTTAAAAAGAAGCTCTACGATCCAAAGTGGCGTTCGTCTGATGCGGATATCCGCCCCGTCTTTTATTCGCGAGGGAGAGATGTTGCACGAGAATGGGGAAAAAAGGAGAAAAAGAAAGTGGCACCTGTTTCCAAGAAAAAAAATAGCCTTATTAAGGGTGTGTTTGGTGTGTCGGTGGTGTTTTTTATTATCTCAGTTGGTCTTGCGGCATACATGCTCTCTGGAGGAGGGGTAACGATTTCTTCGGACCGTGTGGATATTGCATTTGAAGGACCGGTATCTGTTTCCGGCGGTGATGACATGGATATTATCGTGTCTATCACCAATAACAATTCTCAAATATTGGAGCAGTCCAATATCGTGATTACGTACCCACCTGGATTTTATGTGCGTGATAATGTGACAGGTGACGAACTCACGCGGGAATATCGTTCGCTTGGTTCAATTGCACCGGGCGAGACAAAAGAAGAGTTAATCCAAGGCGTGGTGTTTGGAAGCGAGGATGAAGAAAAAACCGTGAGTATCGCCATGGAATATCGGGTGCCACGCTCAAATGCTACATTCATCAAAGAAGCATTGCATGCGATTCGTATAGATTCAGCGCCAATCGGCATCACACTCTCAACTCTGGATGAAGTGAATAATGGGCAGGAGGTTGACATCGGCGTTGAAATCGCGTCTAACACCGATGTACTTCTTGAGGATGTGGCGGTGATACTCGAGTACCCCTTTGGTTTTGAGCCGGTGGCGGCTGATCCTGAGCCGTCACAGGGAAATAATGTGTGGTATGTGGGAGATATTCCGTCGGGTGAGGATGCGAGTATTCTCATTCGTGGCGTTGTCCGCGGTGAGCACAATGACGAACGAACGGTTCGTGCACGTGTTGGCATGATTGATTCTGCAAAGACGACGGAAGAGCTGTCTGTCGTATATAATGAAAGCAAGACGACAATTGCCGTCCGCGACTTCTTCCTTGGTGTGCAACTTGCTTTGGATGGCGAAGTGAAAGATACATATGTTGTTGCTCCTGAGAAAACGGTAAGGGGGACACTTTCGTATCGCAATAACACAACCGTGCCGCTCCGCAATGTCGTCATTGAACTCGTGTTTTCAGGCAGTGTGATTGATAAATATGCTGTCGATGCGAGTGATGGATTTTATGATTCGCGAAAAGGAACGATTCTCTGGAGTGCTGACACTTTTGACGAGCTTGAAGAGATTGAGCCGGGAGAATCAGGGACGTTTACTTTTGATTTTGCTTCGAAGATGCTTGTGGATGTCTCAGGAACGAGTATTCGCAACCCTGAGACCGCTCTTTCTGTCAATGTGCGCGGTATTCGTGAGGCGGAGGGTGATGTGATGGAGTCGCATTCGGGTGCTATTGTGCGAACGGTGCGCGTGTATTCCGATATGCGTATTGCCACTCGAGGACTGTATTCCACAGGACCGTTTGCAAACACCGGACCAATGCCGCCAAAAGCTGAAGAAGAAACAACCTACACAATAGCGCTTTCGGTGGTGAATTCTTCCAATGATCTGCGCAATACAACCATCTCCGGAATATTGCCCATTGGTGTAGAGTGGAAGGGTGTTATTGATCCCTCATATGCTGATATTACATACAATGCCACGAATCGTACGGTCACTTGGACTATTGGCTCACTTGAGGCAGGTGCCGGTGTGGAAACAGCCGGACCAGAAGCAATGTTTCAAGTGGGACTTACTCCGAGCATAACTCAAGTTGGCTCTCGACCGGTGCTTTTCTCTGATATTGTGATGAGTGCATACGACGCATTTACCGATACAAATATCTCTACTTCTCATGCCGATATTACTACCGACCTCCGCTCTGATCCGAATATCGGCGCAGACGACGCGGCAGTGAGGGAGTAGTTTTCAAAGATTGTTTTTTATCCACAGGTTCTCAAATTGCCATCTTGCTCCACACTGATATAATACTTGCATCAGTGTTACCCGATAATATCATCTTCCTCGGACGATACTTCTTATATGTCATATTCATTTTCTTCCCAATTTCTTTCTATAGGACGCATTTTTATCGCTATATGCGCAGGGCTTCTTATTGCTGTAGGATTGCAATACGCCGCAGCGTGGACGGAGCCAACTACTGCGCCTCCGAACAGTAATGTCGGTGCACCGATTACCACCGGGCCACAAGCGCAGACAAAATCCGGAACTATTTCCATTAACGCATGGGATAGTCAGTATCTGGCAGGGTACGACGATCGTGCCAATAAACGTTCTATCGGTGGTGCGTATGGGTGGAACAATGAAGTGCTCTATATCAATGGATGGAATGATTGGGCAGGCGGGGTGTCAATCGGTGGTAATGCCTATGTTGATGGAACGATAAACGTTGAAGATGTATATATTCGTTCTATAGGTAAGTGGGCGAGTGAACTGGACGGTTCCAACTCGGGTTCATCGGGTGCTTTTGCTGTTTTTGGGGGGGGGTTTGTTCATTACCAGTCGGAATGGGGTGGGAGCAGGCACTTGGGGTCTATGAGCGCCTGGGAATCGTGCTCATCTTGGGGAGCAGGAAGATGTGAGTATCCTGACCCGATCTGTATATCAGGAACTTACCAAACTCTTAGTTATGATGGAGATGAAGAACATGCATTCCCCAGTGAATTTGCTAATTCAGGTAGTTTCTTGTGTATTAGTGATTAATCTCTGAAAATCTTTTAGATAGATATTACTTCAACGATAAGAATAAGGACTACTGGCGGCATCATCTTTCAGATTTCGAAACATGTTACAGCAGGTTCAGTTTACACAGTTTTCCATGAACACACATAACAACAAAGATACAATATTTTCCATATTCGTTATTTGTCTCATCGCACTTGGTGTGTATATTTTTGTTGTTAATCGTGATGCCCATCGCGTGTATATCGAAGAAACAGCGGTGCTTCTCAAAAATATTCCGGCAGGTGAGGTAATGGGTGTCATTACTGAGCTCTCGGGAGATACGGTAACTCTCGCAGTGAAGCGTGATACTGTTGGTGCTGAGGCGTTGCCTGAAACACTCACCTATACCATTACACCCGAGACAACTATCATTCGCTATGTTCGTGTCTCCGATACGGAAGCGTATATCGAAGCGATGGATCGTTATGCCTGGGCTCTTGAAAATGATCCCACATATCGTGGTACGCCTCCCACACCGTTTGAAATGATACCGCTTGCTGCTAGTGATCTTTCGGAAGGGCAGAGAGTATCGGTGTCTATTGGTATTACAGCACACATTGACCGTCTTCTCGCCGAGCGCATCATATTGCGAGATGAAGCAACAAAGTAAAAAACTTCTTTCTTGTCATATATAATTTAAAAATTAATTATGAAGTGTCTTTCTCACACAGATATCACCGCTTGTATCATTGGACTGTTGCTCGTTTTTCCCGCGCTTTTTTCAGGTATTGTTTCTTTGCGTGCTGACACAAGCGTTGTGTCTTCAGGGTGGCTCTGGGGTGGAAGTGACGACGGCATCGGAATCAATACTGGTCTCGGATGGGTGAGTATGAATAATACCACCGGCGGTGGCGCTATTTCTTATGGTGTGTCTATTCCCGCAGACGATGGTGATCTCTTGGGGTATGCCTATAGTGAAAACATGGGCTACATTGCCTTTGATAATACTGCCGGATATTTAAGCGGGTGTCCTTCGGGGATATGCGCTGCGTATCGCGTTGGCAATGTTATTAAAGGATGGGCACGTTTTGTTGAGATAGTCGATGCAGGAGGAAATGCCGGAGGAAATGAAGGGTGGATTCAGCTCTCTGGTACGGCGCAAGACGGCTCCTCATATGGAGTGGCAATAAACGTCGATAGAACTCTTTCGGGGTATGCGTGGTCGGATGAATTCGGCTTTATTGATTTTTCCCGTGTATCAATGAGTGTCTCCGTGTGCTCCAACAACCTTGATGATGATGGCGACAACTGGATTGATGAGGAAGATCCGGGTTGTTACACGAATGGTGTCTATGATCCCAACGATGATGATGAAAACAACACATTTCCTGCTTGTTCTGATGGAGAAGACAATGATGAAGACGGAGAAACCGACGGTTTCGATCCGGGGTGCTTAAATGGAAGCGACCCTGATGAAACAGGTGAGCCGATCGAGCCGAATGATGGTGACAATACTGGCGATCCGAACGACAACGGTGACCCGAATACAGGAAACGGAGGAACAATAGATTCTTCCGATGACGATCCCGATGAAATTGATTTTTCTGAGTTTTAAGGTAGTCGTGGACGCTCAGTCTCGGGGAATAGGTTTTGAGAACTTGTTCATGATAGTATGTCAGCCGACAAGGATATATCTTTTCAATTTCGTTGAGATTGTGAACGGGTTCTAAATACAAATACAGATATGAAATACACTGTTATTGCAAAAATAGTATATGGTTGTGTGATTGGCGCGGGGACACTTTTCCTTTGTTTTATGCATGAAGGAATTGTCTCGGCTCAAGAATTATTCTCCGACAAGTCGGAGGAAATGGTTATTATTGCCGACATTTCTCTCCGAGACGGGGAAGTAATACAGGATGCTTCCGGAAATTTTACGCTTTCATTTACCGCACAAAACAATGGCGCATTGGCTCAGCCGGGTATTCGATACGGTGTGCAGCTGTATCGCGTGTCGGTGCACGATACACAACAGCTTGTCTTGGCGGATCAACAACTTCAAAATCAATAGAGTATATTCCAGGGAAGGTACTTTGTATGCGCACTATGATGACATTTCTCACCTCTTTTACACGGACGATATTAGCAACACTCACCTTGTTTACTCTTTTTGGGGCAGGGTATTCCGTATGTGCCCAAGAAAATACGGCATCGGTCGATGTAGTCGTTCTCGCTCAAGTATCCGTCTCAGATGCTTCTGTTGTTCAGAGCGATACAACACTTACAGCCACTTTCACGCTTACCAACTCCGCTGAAACTCTTCAGTCGGATATTCGGTACGGAATGGAGCTTTGGAGCGTTTCAGCAAATCAGTCTGAGCCGTCTGTGCGTGTGCATGTTGCAGTTGCCGACGAGACATTTGCTCTTCCGGCACAGGCGTCTCTCCAAAAGACACTGAGTGCTGCCGTTCCTAGTACACTCTCAGGGCTTTATCGTGTTCGTATTGTGGCTGAAACAACAAGTGGTTTGCCTCTGGGCTCGACCACAGCAGGTACCGTGCGCCTCTCCGGAGAAGGTATTGTTATCGACCAGAGCACCTGTGAGGTGCTCATTGAAGGTGAGAGCACTGTATACACCACTTCCCAGGGAGTGGATATGACAGAAGAAGAAACGTTATTGCTTTCCTGTGCGGTGAGCAATCCTGAAGACGCCACCACCCTTACTCCTTACTTCACAACGACTCTTCGTTCGTTGTACGGTGAAGAAGTGGAAAGAAAAATGGGAGAGAGTATGACTATTCCTGCAGGTGAAAGTGTTCTTACATTCACCATTCCGACACCCTCCGCACCGCAGGCCTATGATACCGCCGTGACACTCCTTAACGGCACCACGCCGTTTTCCAACACCGCATATCTCCACTATGTCATCCAAGGTGCCTCCGCCACTGTTCAGCACATCATGCTCGACAAGGCCACCTACCAAGAAGGCGACACTGCCACGGCGACACTCTTTCTTACCGGTATCGCCGGCAGCTTCCCGAATGCTCGTACGGAATCAGAGACGCTTTCCAACCCTGCTCTCATTGCAACACTCCACAGTCAATCAGACGTTGCCTGCGCTGAGCCGGTTGTAACATCGCTCGCAGATCTTGAAGACACTGGTGTTGCTTTTGCTGATATCACCTTCTCGGTTACTCGAACATGTCCGAACGCAACCGTGTCTATTGAAGTGAAAGATGATTCTGGTGTACTCGCCACCCATACCGCTGTCACCAATACTCCTGATCCTGCAACACTTTCTTTTGCCGCACTTATTGTACTCATCCTTATTGCAGGTGTTATTGTGTATCTTGTATCACGGGCAGGGAGAAGTGTTCCCGCTGCAGTGATACTTGTTGCATTTGCCGTTTCGTCTGTATTTGTGGGGAATGTCGGAGCACAAGAGATGCTCCCAGCACCTTCTTTGACTATTACATCCGGTATCGTGACAACAAATATTAGCTTGGATAAAGGATCGTATATTCCTGGTGAACCTGTTGCGATTTCAACAACAGGAGCACACTTCTCCACCTGCTTGAATTTATCAACAAACGATTTCGCTGCTTTTTCATGGGCTATTGATAATCCGACTGCTGATTTTCCCAACAACGATTCGTTGTTTACGAGACTCTTGAAATTCTTTGGTTTGGCCGATTGGATTGACGTGGAAGGGGGTTCTGGAATGTCATCTCAGGATCGCGAGTATTTCTATTACATCAACACGCTTGACCTGGTTCCCTTCATGAATCAATTCGCGACACTTGAAGAAGCGGAGAGTGTGTCCGAGGATATCAACAACTTTATAGCCCAATATGTGTCCGGTGACGTTCCTTACAAAACATCGTATTATACGGGAACAAAAATGGCACCGTTTGAGTCGGGAATGCATACAGCTGATGTCTTTATTGAAAAATTGAGAAATCCTTTCCTGATTGACTTGGCGACGGGGGACAGTTTTATAACCGTCGCACAAGCGATTATTACGAATGATTTTAATGAAGAGCACATTGCTATTCCATTTGAAGTGACTTCAACAAACGCTTCCGCTATCACCCTCACGGCCACGCCCGACATCGTCTATGAAGGTGATAACACCACACTCTCTTGGGTACCACTAAACACAGTCTCGTGTGTTGCCTCATCAGAACCAGCAATTTCAGCATGGGAAGGGTCGGTGACTGCAGACGCTCCAGGTAGTAAAGTCGTTGGTCCACTCACAGAAAGTATATATGTGTTCGCACTCTCTTGTCTTGGTATAAGCGGAGAAGTGATTGAAGATTCTGTAACCGTGTATACTGAACCAGTCATATATCCTGAATGTTCCGACAATGCCGACAATGATGGTGATGGATGGGTTGATGAAGAAGATCCGGGATGCTTTACTGGTGGCGTCTATGATCCGAATGATGATGATGAGTCAGATACTGCCGGTGATTGTTCTGATGGTGTTGATAATGATGGCGACGGTCAAGTTGATGGAGCTGATCCGGGGTGTGCCGGTAGCGGTGATCCCAACGAAACAGGTGAGCCGACCGAGCCGAATGATACTGATCTTGGTGACAATGACAACGACGACAGTGATCCGAACGATAACGGTGACCCGAATACAGGAGACGGAGGAACAACAGATCCTTCCGATGACGACCCCGATGAAATTGATTTTTCAGAGTTTTAGGAGAAGGTATGGTACACACAGAAAAATCCGCAGCGGCGGGTTTTTCTGTGTGTACTTTTGGGATTGTGAGGAAAGGAGATCTTTGTTATTCTGGTACATATGACCATGACACAAGAAACAACAATGGATGATATTATTGCGTTTGCAAAGCGCAAAGGATTTGTCTTTCAAGGGTCGGAGATTTATGGTGGCGCTGCCGGCTTGTATGATTTTGGACCAAATGGTGTGGAGCTTTTGAATAATATTAAAGCATCGTGGTGGCAGGCAAATGTTCGCGAAAAGGAGAATTATTACGGGCTTGATTCGGCGATGTTTAAGGACCCGCGGGTGTGGGAAGCGTCTGGGCATGTGGGTGGATTTTCCGATCCGCTTGCCGAGTGTAGAGAGTGCAATACACGTATTCGGGTGGACAAGGAATTAGAAAAGATTGGGGTGTCAGCAGATGAGAAGATGAACGAAGCCGATATCAACGCGTTGTTTGTTGAACACGCACAAGAGATTGCGTGTCCAAAATGCGGTGGACATAATTTCACGCCTGCTCGCGCGTTTAATCTTTTAGTGAAATCAAATCTCGGTGACTTTACTTCCAAGGGTGACTCGCCAGTCTATTTGCCTGGGGAGGCGTGTCAGGGTATTTATCTCAACTACAAGAATATTGTCGATAGTATGCATCCGAAAGTGCCGTTTGGTATCGGGCAAATCGGCAAGGCGTTTCGCAATGAAATTTCTCCACGCAATTTTCTTTTCCGAACGCGCGAATTCGAACAAGCAGACACACAATTTTTTGTTCGTCCACATGAAAACAAAGAAGCGTTTGAGAAGATCAAAAAAGATAGGTGGCAATGGTATCTTTCGCTTGGCATTACCGAAAAGCATTTGCGATGGAAACAGCATGAGAATCTCGTCTTCTACGCATCCGATGCGTGGGATATTGAGTATGATTTCCCTACATACGGATTCGACGAGGTGGAAGGTATTCATGATCGGACCGATTATGACCTTACTCAACATATGAAGTTCTCTGGTACCGATCTTTCATATAACGATAATGGTGAAAAATTCATTCCGTGGATTCTGGAAACATCTATGGGGCTTGGGCGTGTCTTTTTGGCGGTGCTTTCCGAGTGTTACAGCAAAGATGAGCTTGGTGGGGAAGAGCGCATAGTCCTCAAACTGCCATATGCTCTTGCGCCGACGAAAGTGGCTGTCTTTCCGCTTCTCAAGAATAAACCTGAACTACAGGAGAAAGCAAGAAGTGTCTATGCAGAGCTGAAAAAGTATATTCCGGCAGTTGCCTGGGATGATAATGGTAATATCGGGAAGCGGTATCGCAGGCAGGATGAAGTAGGCACTCTCTATTGTGTAACCATCGACTTTGACACGCTCGAGGATGATACGGTGACAGTCCGCCATCGTGATACGGGGGAGCAAGAGCGTGTGATGATTTCCAAGCTTGGGGATGTGGTGGGGGAGTAGTTGGGTTACGAATTTACAAATCATTACAAATAACAGACACTACAAAAGTAATTGTGTCATTCCTGGCTCCTGCCGAGCTTGACCCAGCTCTTTCTCGGAAAGGGCTGGGTGGGGCTCTGGTGACCAGGAATCCAGGGTTTTGTGCACTATGTTTGTGTCTGCCTGGATCCCGCATCAAGTGCGGGATGACGGTGGGGAGTAATAATGTTGTCATTCCTGGCTTGACCAGGAATCCAGAATATGAAGACATGTGCTGTATACATCCTTGCAAGCAAAAGAAACGGGACACTCTATATTGGCGTTACGTCTGACTTACAGAACAGAATATGGCAGCACAAGGAGGGAATTATAGAAGGTTTTACAAAAAAGTACGATACCCATCTCCTCGTGTATTACGAGCAGTCAGACGATATGTACACAGCAATCAAAAGAGAAAAGCAATTGAAAAAGTGGAAGCGACAATGGAAGTTGGAATTAATAGAGAAAGAGAATCCGGAATGGAATGATTTATATACCACTCTCTTTTCTTAGAATCCGTCCTGGATTCCTGGTCAAGCCAGGAATGACAGGAAGGGTTTAGACGCACGAGAAGAAATATTTGTAGATATTCGTATCACTTTCGTAATTCGTAATGTGCATTTGTGTAAATTCGTAGATTTGTATATGATTAGGGTATGAACAATACTCCCATTACCATTACCACTGGAACGATATTCAAGACAATTTTTATTTTGCTCTTATTTGTCGCGGTATACTTACTCCGCGATTTGGCACTCGTTATTCTTACCTCTGTGGTATTTGCCTCAGCGGTTGGACCGGCGGTGAAGTGGTTTGGAAAGTATAAAGTGCCACGGGTACTTGCCGTATTGTTTGTGTATATTGTTGTCTTTGCTATTCTTGGGGGGCTTCTCTTTCTCTTCGTGCCAATATTTATCGATCAGGTGGGGCATCTGGCGGGTATACTTAATAATTACATTGATACGTTTGAACAGTGGTCGTCTCCTGCAAATGGTATTCCTGTTTTGCCGGATTCATTCTCGCTTTCACAGTCACTTGATGCATTGAAGTCATCAGTAGCCGGACTTTCCGGTAACATTCTTGAAATGGCGGCGATGGTCTTCGGCGGTTTCTTCGGTTTTATCATGGTAGTCGTCCTTTCTTTCTATATGGCGGTGCAGGAGAAAGGGATTGAAGATTTTCTTCGCCTTGTTTCGCCCGTGAAGCATGAGAAGTATGTAATTGATTTATGGAAGCGTTCTCAGAATAAGATTGGAAAGTGGATGCAAGGACAGCTTCTTCTCGGTGCTGTCATAGGTGTCTTGGTGTATTTAGGGCTCACGATACTCGGTATTGAATATGCACTTGTCTTGGCGCTCCTCGCAGCGGTAATGGAGCTTATCCCAATTTTTGGTCCGACGCTCTCAGCAATTCCCGCAATCGCACTTGGTTTTGTTGACAGTGTCTCTCTCGGACTTTTCGTCCTCGCACTCTATGTCATTATTCAGCAATTTGAGAATCATCTCATTTACCCGCTTGTGGTGCGCAAGGTTGTAGGCGTGCCCCCACTTATCGTGATTCTCGCGCTTGTCATTGGCGGACAGCTCGCTGGCTTCATGGGTATCTTGCTTTCCGTGCCCGTTGCCGCGGTTGTCATGGAATTTGCCGAAGACATGCAGAAGAAAAAACACCTCAAAGCAGGAGCTTGATAATTACGAATGACGAATAACACGAATATACGAATACACGCTCCCAAATGCATTGAGGTTCTATGTTAAAGAAAAAAGATATACTCTATCCCGAACTTAGTTATAACATTGTTGGATGTCTTTTTGATGTACAGAATACCATTGGACATGGTCATAAAGAAAAGGTATATGAGAGCGCTGTCGCAGAAGCGTTTCGTCAAAAAGGTATTGCGTATGAGAAGCAGTTATATGCTCCGGTTGTTTTTGGAGAAAGGAATGTCGGAAAATATTATTTTGATTTTCTTGTGGAGGATAAGGTTGTTATCGAGTTAAAGGTTGGTGACAGGTATACGAAGAAGGATATTGAGCAAGTGTTGCGTTATTTACAGGTACATGATATATCATTGGGAATTATTGCTCGATTCACCTCTCGAGGAGTTATCATAAAAAGGATTGTTAATAGTTGATGATTCCTCTGATGTTAATCGTAAACCCGAAGCAAACAGATAACCCATTCGTATATTCGTATCGTATTCGTAATTCCTTATTCTTATTGTTCTCTTTATAAGTGATACGTGTGCGTTGCCACATCGTAAGTCCGAAGCAAACAGATAACCCATTCGTATATTCGTATTGTATTCGTAATTCGTAATTGTGTATGTCCAAACCGTTCTATATCACCACCACGCTGCCGTATGTGAATGCCGATCCGCATGTTGGTTTTGCCATGGAAATTATCCGTGCCGATACGGTAGCGCGATATAAAAAAGAGTGCGGATATGATGTCTTCTTTAATACCGGAACCGATGAGCACGGTATAAAGTTGGTGCGCTCAGCTTCTGATGCGGGTGTCGATGTGCAAACTCATGTGGACACATATGCAGAGCGTTTTCGCGGATTGATTGAATTGTTGGGTATCACAAGAGATGTTCATTTCATTCGCACAACCGACGAGCATCACATGAAGGCGGCGCAAGAATTTTGGCGTATCTGCAAAGAAAATGGATATATTTACAAAAAAGAATATGAAGCGAAATATTGTGTCGGATGTGAAATGGAAAAAACAGACTCTGATCTTATTGATGGGAAATGCCCTGAACACCCCAATAAAGAAATCGAGCTCATCAAAGAGGAGAATTATTTTTTCAAATTTTCGGCGCTTCAAGAAAAACTTCTTGCATTCTATGATACACATCCGGATTTTGTGCGCCCGGCATTTCGCCAAGCTGAAATCAGGCAGTTTGTGGAAAGTGGTTTGAACGATTTCAGTATTTCGCGTCTGAAAGAAAAAATGCCCTGGGGTGTGCCTGTCCCCGACGACGACGATCATGTGATGTATGTATGGTTTGATGCGCTGGTGAATTATGTTTCTACCCTCGGCTGGCCTGAGAATGTTGAGACATTTGAGGAGTATTGGAAAGAAGGAACTCCGACACAATATGCCGGCAAGGACAATCTCAGGCAGCAAACGGCGATTTGGCAGGCAATGCTTATGGCAGCCGGCTTGCCCAACACACACACCGTGGTCGTAAACGGCTTCATCACGGGCGGTGGTGGTATCAAAATGAGCAAATCACTCGGGAATGTCGTGAATCCCTATGATGTGGTGGAAACATACAGCACTGATGCGCTTCGATATTTCTTATTGCGACATGTGAATCCGTTTGACGACTCGGATTTCACGTCTGAGCGTTTCGCAAGCGATTATGAAGCGCATCTTGTGAATGGTATCGGTAACCTCACAAACAGGGTCCTTAAAATGGCTGAGAGCTACCTTGATGGCCCCGTAGTGATTTCCGAGAAGCGTATGGAAGATTTTCCCGAGTATAGGGAGGCGTTTGAGAAGTATGAGCTCTCTTCTGCTGCTGACGTTGTTTGGAAGAAGATAGGCGATGCCGATCTTTTGATTCAGGAGTCGGAACCGTTTAAGTTGATTAAGAGTAATCCGGAGCGCGCCAAAGAGATCGTTACTGAGCTTGTCTTTGAGCTCTCTAACATAGCATATCTCCTTCGTCCACTCATGCCTGAGACAGCGATAAGAATTGAAGAGGGGATTGTGAAAAACAAAAAACCAGATACACCACTTTTTGTACGGAAATAATATATTACGAATTACGAATACAATACGAATATACGAATGGGCTATCCCCCTGCTTCGGGCTTACGATTTTCCCGTACCACGGCATGCTTTCAAGTAACATCTCTCCGAGTATATTTCAAGAGAGATAACATATGATTTTGAAACTCCAGAGCAGAGCATTCGTATATTCGCGTTATTCGTAATTCGTAATTATGTATTTTGATATCCATTCTCATCTTCACGACACTGCCTTTGACCCTGATCGCTCAGAGGTGCTTTCGCGCATGAAAGAGATGAGCGTCGGGACGATCACTATCGGTACCGATATCACATCTTCTCGAAACGCTGTGAAGCTTGCGGAGACAGAGGAAGGTGTATGGGCAAGTGTGGGTGTGCATCCACGCGATAATCCTGATGAAATATTTGATGCGGAAGTACTAGAGAATCTCGCCGCAAGTGAGAAGGTGGTGGTCATCGGAGAGTGTGGGCTCGATTACTTTGGTGGAGCAGATGAAGAAGAGAAGAAAAGACAGCAACATCTTTTTGAAGAACATATTGATTGTGCGCTTACGACAAATCTCCCACTCATGCTCCACGTGCGTGATGCATATGACGATGTACTCGCTATTCTTGAGTATCGTGCACAAAAAGGAGGGGAGCGTCTTCGGGGGAATGTTCATTTTTTTGCCGGTGACAAGAACACAGCGAAGCGGTTTTTCGACATCGGATTCAGTGTCTCATTCACTGGCGTGATTACGTTTACCCATGAGTATGATGAGGTGGTTGAGTATGCACCGAAAGATATGATTATGGCAGAAACCGATGCGCCGTATGTGGCGCCCGTACCTTTCCGAGGGAAGCGAAATGAGCCACTATATGTGCGTGAGGTATATCAAAAAATTGCCGATATAAGAAGAGTGTCCGATAGGAATATACAAGAGGATGTGAATATTAATGCAGAGCGTATATTTGGACTCTCAGAGGTTTAAAAAGGTTCTAAAGGGAACGTAAGTCCAAAGATTGCAGGACACTAAAAACACCGCGTAAAGGCGGTGTTTTTATTTTTGAAATAAGAAATTAATCTTCACAGAATATAGCCGAGAAATGTTGAAAAATAAGGATAACTCGGATAACGAGTTATCCACTTTGAGGATTGGGACGACTTCAGTGAGTACGGTATAATTAAGGGCATGGAAAAAGAGATTTTCTTGGATGGGAAAAACTATATTACTGCAAGTGAAGCGGCTCGCCTGACGGGGTATACCAATGACTACATTGGGCAGTTGTGTCGTGGAGGAAAAGTAGAGGGGAAGGTCATTGGACGAACTCGGTATGTGTGTCGGGAGTCATTGGAGGCGTATGACGCGGAAAGTAAAAAGGTGATGCGTGCGGGGCGCCATCGTTCAGGATACACACCGAAGATTTCTTCAGTATCCAATACACCTAATGCGACGGTGTTGGGTGAAGGGAGAGAAAAAGAGTACTCATTCTCTTCACAAGGCGCCATCTCTCATGTATCAAATTCAATGATGCGTTCTGTTGTGTCGGTCATCAGCATCGCAGTGCTTCTCACGGGGATGATCCTCGCTCCAAGTATTACCACGCGAACAACAACTCTTTTCTCCGATGGGGCATCTCTCTCTGTACACAAAGAACAATTCATTGCCGGAAGCGCGGCACTCCCTGAAGTCGCGCGTGCCTACATCGAAATTGGTGTGTGGTCGGCGTATCGTTTTCTTTCGTATATCGGCGATGCGATGCTTGAGACGATTAAACGAGGAGCACTTGCAGTGCGTGAGTTTTGGTGGAGAGCCGACGAACATGGTGTACGCAAGGGCATGGTTGTCGTGCCGTCAGTGGGAAGTAGAGAACGAAATAGAGAGCTTGAAGCTCGTATCCGAAATTCGTTTTCCGATGAAGTCGAAATCTCTATCAATGAAGACGGAGGAGCCGGCGTGATTAATCCTATTTTTCGAAGCGGTAAGGAAGATGAGTATATGTTTGTCATGGTTCCTCTCGGTGGGTGAGTCGCCCAGCCCCACTTTCACTCAGAAACCTTGAGTGGTCATGCAAGTTTTCTCAGAAGAAAGTTTCATGGCTACTTACACAGAGTTGTGAAAGTGGAGCTGGGCGGATCATCAGTCTTTTGCGTCTGGTCGATGAGGTAAAAGATATTGATTCGCGAGAGAGTATACATGACCTCAAATCTACTGAATATTTCGCACCACGAGGAAATGTTTGGTAGGAGTGAGAATTATTTTTCGTTTTTAACCACATATAAATAAACAGTATGAACATATTTCAGACACTGATAAGGAAAGTTGGTATAGGAGCACTTACGCTCATGCTCGTCTTCCCATTTGTTGAGCCTGCAGTGCTTTTGGCGCAGTCGGCAAATGATCAGATTATTGTCACCCAAAGTGTGACATCGGGCATCTCTATCAGCTCTCCGTCGGATATCAACCTCACAGCGCTTTCTACAACACAAAACTCAGCAGTCGGAAGCGCAACCTGGACAGTGACGACCAACAATCAAGCTGGCTACACGCTCGATGTTGAGGCATCCACCGATCCGGCACTCCAAGATTCCGGTACATCCGAATCATTTGCCGATTATTCAGAAGCTGTTGCCGGCACACCCGAAACGTGGAGTGTCTCCTCGGCATATGAATTTGGTTTCTCCGCACGGGGAAGTGATGTATCCACCGGCACGTGGGGAACAGACGCAGATTGCATTGCTGGTGCTGATATTCCTTCCACAACACTCAAGTGGCGCGGCTTCGATGGCACGACCAGTATTGATATTGCATCACGCGCATCACGTACCGCGCCCTCTGGTATCGTCACAAATCTCTGTGTCGCAACAGAACAGAATGGCGTCTTCGCTCCGTCGGGCACCTACACCGCAACCATCACCGCAACGGCGGTTACACAATAGTTCTTTGTAAAACATGATAAAAAACTTCGCACAACATACACAACAAGCCCTCATGACATCCTTGCTTTGTATCTTTGTGATGTCGCCGACAGTGTATGCACAGGTACATGATCCATATCAGGTAAGCGATAGTGTGCAGGTGAATCAGACGGTCGTCGAATCACCCGCTCCACCTTCGGGAGGAGGTGGTGGACCCATTCCAGATGATGACGAGCCATTTGGTCCGCCCCCTTTCTCTATCACCGACATTGATATTGAAGAGAGCGAAACACACGCGGTTGTTTCGTGGACAACCTCGCTTCCTGCTCTCTCAACGCTCTCATGGGGAAAAACAGCAAACTATGAGCTTGGTATCATGTCCGGCGTTGAAAGAAAAAAAGAACACTCATTTCTTATCGAGAACCTTGAGCAGGGCACACAGTATGTTATTGCACTTACCGCAAAAACAGCAAGTGGCAAAGAAGCACACACATCCGGCATTCTTTTCCGCACCAAGCGCATTCCCGATACACAGCCACCCGCAAATGTTTCCAGCTTCATGGCACAGTACGATGCAGAAGATGGGGAGGTGTCGCTCTCATGGGAGAATCCTGCCGACGATGATTTTTCCCGAGTGCGAATCGTTCGTTCCGATATCTTCTATCCGGAAGATCCGTATGCCGGTATCGTCGTATACGAAGGAAGAAACACACACACCGCTGATACATGGGTGGAGAAGGGAAACACATATTACTACGCGGCGTTTGCCGAGGATGAATCAGGCAATTACTCATCTGGGGCTATCGCATATGCGCGTATACCATCTGATAGAAAGACGGACGATACAATACCCGACGATGCGAGAAAGGATGCATGGTTTGGACCTGCTGTGATGTATCCAAAAGAGAGTGAAGTGCCTGAAGAAATCAGTGAGCTCACATTCGACGACTTTCTTTTTTACCAAAACGGAAAAGAGTCTGAACGAATTGGGTCGATTGTGTCCATCGACAGGGCGGAGAATACGACGATTGCACTTTCCTACGATGAGGTGCCTGAAGTGTTGAAGACAATCACATTGGTATTTGAAGATCCGTATGATGCGTCAAAAACATTCCCGTTTCTTCTCAGAGTGAATGCCGAAAAAACAGCATATACCGCAACAATCGGAGAGCTTCCGGAATCGGGTATCTACACCGTTACGGCAATGGTGCTCGACTATAAACATCAGGTGCTCAAGGAAATGGAAGGGCGTGTGGTTGTCCTCGGTGCGATTGAATCGACACATTGGAGTGCGTGGATGTGCGAGTATTGTACCCCGTCGCTCTCATTTCTCCGCATGCTCCACTGCTACGGATGGATACCAATTTTCATCATCATGGTAACCATTCGTATGATGCAAAGAAAGAACAGAAAGAAAAGACAACGGAGATTCCGTATCACCAAGCACCATGTTCGCTAAAGTGAAAAAAGTGCTCGGCAAGAGTACGAAATGACCCTAAAGCGCAGTAAACTGCGCTCGGGCAAAGCAAAAAGAGAGTGAGTG
>JACKQG010004031.1_pt1 | contig 17359 bp, 14 predicted proteins | sample 8237621 | NCBI WGS metagenome assembly JACKQG01 (sample SAMN15677084, study PRJNA649215) | marine metagenome | biome: marine; feature: Black Sea; material: saline water; isolation source: suspended particulate matter (SPM) from the Black Sea western gyre | collected 2013-06-09/2013-06-10 | depth...
CAGGACGAAGGGCTGCTTGGATTGGCAAGGGCGGACTCGCTGGGCGATCGGGCGCTCAATCCGCTGGCGTCGCGGGACGGGCATTTTCCGGCGAAGGCGAAGCACGTGATCTGGCTCTTCATCAACGGAGGGCCCAGTTACGTCGACACGTGGGATTACAAGCCGAGGCTGGAAAAGTGGAACGGCAAGTCGATCCGCGAATTTGAGCCCGAGTTCAAAAACACGACGGGCTTCTTCAAGAACTCGGTCGGCAATCTGATGAAGTCGCCGTTCAAGTTCACTCCGCGCGGCGAGTGCGGCAAGCCCGTCTCGGAAATCTTCCCGCACCTTGGCGAGCACGTCGACAAGATGGCGGTGTAGGCACCCAGCGCGGACGGGTCGTTGATCGCGAAGACGGCATCCAAGTTGTCGTGTGCCTGGAGGGCGTCTGCGGTCGATTGGTATCCCTCGGTTCGGGCTCCGTTGCCGTTGAGCTCGGCGACAATTTCAATCTTACCGGTGGTGCGGCCGGCATTGTGTGCGTCGATCACTTTCTTGAACCCGGCCACGCGCAGCACGCAGGAGTGGGCTTTCTTGAAATCCAGAATGAGTACCTTGCCACCGTTTTCCCCGAGCGCCTTTATCATCGCCTGACCGGCGAGTTCACCGCCCTGGAAGTTGTCGGTGCCGACGTGCCCGGCGATTTCAGCCCCTTCCGCGGCGCACTTGGCATCGACGGTGAACACGGGGATGCCCTCAGCGTTGGCGGCCTTTACGGCTGGGCCGATCGAGAGCCGGTCGCATGGCACGAGGATGATCGCCGTCACTTCACTCGCAATAAAATCGTCGATCTGATCCGACTGCTTTTTCACGTCCATGTCCGGGTCGACCATGAGGGCTTCGTAGCCGTTTTTCTCGGCCTCGGCCTTGATATGATCCCCGATGACCTTGAAAAACGGGTTCGACAACGTCAGAGGGGAGTAGGCAATAACACCTTTTTTTGCCGTGCTGGAATCCCCGCCGTCACCGGTTGGGGTTTCCGGTTTTTCTGCTGTGGGAGAGCAGCCCACAAACGCGAGCGATAAAGCGGCCAAGCCGAGGGAGTGTGCGATACGTTTCATGCTATTTTGAAAGCCAAAAGTGTGGCCCCTGAATAGGGGAAAAACCGGTTGCGTTCAAGCCTGATCCGCGCTTGGCCAAGCGCGGGGATTCGCCGCTTGGCAGCCCAACCGGGGGGCGGTAACTTCCCGGCATGCTCTTGCACTCACAGCTGATTCATCCGGAGATCAACGGAATCCTTGGCCAAGCCGGCCACCACTCGAAGGTGTTGATTTGCGACGGCAACTACCCGGCCTCGAGCAAAATCGGGCCGGAAGCCGAGTTGGTGTCGCTGAATCTCTCGCCGGGGGTGGTGAGCTGCAGCCAGGTGTTACGGGCATTGGTGACCGCCATCCCGCTGGAGGCCATCAACACGATGGGCATTCCGGACGATGACCCGTATGCCAAGCATGGCGCGCCGCCGGCTTGGGCCGAGTACGAGCAAATCGTTGGCGAGGCAAACTTGGGCCTCAAGCTGGAGCCGATCGAAAAGTGGGATTTCTACGATGCGGTCATGTCAGACGACCATGTGCTGACCATCCAGACGGCCGACCAGGCGTTGTGGGCGAACGTCCTGCTCACCATCGGCTGCCGCCTGCCGTGAGCGGCTGATTTATTTCCCGCGTTCGGCGTTCTTCTTTTTCCGTTGGAGCCACTCATGGTGGACTCGGGCGACTTGGCCCATGTAGCCGTGTGCCTCGTGGCCCTTCGCAGCCTTGGCGATGTAATCGGCTGATTTTTTCTTGTCGCCCTGCGCCTCGAAGTACAGGCCAAGATAGAGATGTCCGTAGAATTGATTCCGGGCGAGGGCGGTTGGGGCGGGGTCGCCGGCCTTGATGGCATCGAGCACCTGCTGCTCGGTGCCTTTGCCGGCGAAGAGCGCGTGGATTTCCTTCAGTGGCACGCGACGGTCGGAGGTGATCTTGATGAACTGTTTTTCCGCCGCCTTCACGCCGTCGATTTTTGAAACGCAGAGGTAATGCCACACGGCGTTCTCGACGTCCTGCGTGTTGACGGTTTGGTGCGACTCAAATTGTTTGCGACCGGCCTCGTATTTGCCGGCGTAATAATGGACGAGCCCGCGCTGCCAATGGTACGGCTCGCGGCTGGGCCTCATCTCGATGAACTTGTCAAAGTCGGCCAGCGACTCGGCGAACTTGAGTTGAAAAAACCGCACCACGCCGCGCTGGTGATACAGGTTGGCGTTGTCCGGTTCGCGTTTCAGCGTGGCGGTATGGCCGGCTTCGGCCTTGGCCAAGGCGTCGGCGGGAGTTTCGGCTTGGCCAAGCGCGCTCATGGTGGTGCTGGCGATGAGGAACATCGCGGCCTTGGGGATTCGGGCAATTGGATTCACGGCGGCGAGGGTGGCCAAGCGCCCCGGCCTTGGCAAGATCGCACGGGCTTGGCCAAGCGCGGTTCGGGCGGTAGCCTCCCGGCGATGTTCAAGGTGGTGATCACGGATCTTGTCGCCCCGCCGGCGGAGCCGGAGGAGACGATTTTGGCCGGCTTGGCCAAGGTGGAATGCCTTCAGGCCCGCTCCGTCGGTGAACTGGAGGGCCGCATCGAGGAGGCCGACGCGATCATCATTTTTCACGAGGTGTCACTGCCTGCGGGCATCCTTGACCGGCTGGAGCAATGCCGGGTGATCGTCCGCGGCGGGGTGGGGTACGACGCGGTGGATTGTCGCCGTGCCGGCGAGCGGGGGATTCCGGTCTGCAACGTGCCGGACTACGGCGTGGACGAGGTGGCCGACCACGCGATCGGGATGTTGATCGCCTGCAACCGGCGGTTTCTGCTGCCGGAGCGCGGGCTAAAACAGTCACTCGAGCCGTGGGACTGCCGCGCCGTTGAGCCGGTGCCGCGCCTGGCCGGGGCGACGCTGGGGATCGTCGGGCTGGGGCGGATTGGCCAAGCGACGGCGCAGCGGGCCAAGGCGATGCGGATGCGGGTGATCGCATGCGATCCGTATCTGCGGCCCGGCACCGAGAAGGTGTTCGGGGTGGAGAGGGTCAGTTTCGAGGAATTGCTGGAGCAGAGCGACGCGGTGTCGCTGCATGTGCCGTTGACGTACGAAACCCGGAACATGATCGATGCCAACGCGCTCGGCCGGATGAGACCGGGCGCGATTCTCGTGAACACGGCCCGAGGCGCGGTGGTGGACTCGGCGGCCTTGACGGCGGCATTGCGCGACGGAAGGATCGCCGGGGCAGGCGTCGACGTGCTCCCGGCGGAGCCGCCCCCGGCCGATGAGCCTCTGGTGCAGCTTTGGCGCGAAGCCGGCGAGTCGGGGGTCAACCTGATCCTCACGCCGCACACGGCGTTTTACTCCGTCGAGGGCTTGCTGGAGATGCGCACGAAGGCCGCGGAGGAAATCGTCCGGGCGTTGCGCGGCGGGAAGCTACTCAACTGCGTGAACGCCAACTGGCTGCCGGAACCAGTGCGCGAACGGGTTTTGGTTGGGACACCCCCGACGGTCTGATACGCTGCGCCGCCGTGGGTTTTGACCCGGCACAACTGGCGGACGGCGCGGCGATGTGGCTGTGCCTCGTGGCGCTGCTCTCCTTTCACGAGTTCGGCCACGCGTGGGCGGCGCACAAGTGCGGTGACGATACCGCGCGGCTGATGGGGCGCATGACGATCAACCCGGTCGTGCACATCGACCCCATCGGGACAGTTCTTTTTCCTTGGGCGCTGATTCTTCTGCCGATGATGGGACTACCGTTGCCAATCGCCATCTTTGGATGGGCCAGGCCGGTTCCGGTGAATCCGAGTAATTACGGCAACCGCACGCGTGACGATATCTTCGTCTCTATGGCGGGGCCGGCGATGAATGTGCTTTTGGCGATCCTGCTTATGGTGGCGTATCGGCTGGCTGTCGAGTTGCCGATCGACGTGGGCGAGGGGGCAGTCGTGCACAAGTTGCCGCTCGTCGCGTTCATCAGCATGATCCTCTGTGTGTTCAACCTGATCCCCATCCCGCCGCTCGACGGATCGCACGTCATGCGTCATCTCATCGGAATGAGCGAGGAGACTTACCTGCGCATCGCCCAGTTTGGATTCATCATTCTGCTCGTCGCGATCAATGTCTTCCCGCAGCTGTTCCAGATCGTCGGCACAGTCTCGCTGGGGACTCTCCAGTTGCTGGAAACGATCCTGATGTTTTAGTCGATGAAAAAAAAGCCGGAGAGAACCTTTGCACAGCTCGGGTACCCCGGGCGGTTGATCGCCGTGGAAGGGATCGACGGCTCCGGCAAATCGACGCAGATTTATCTGCTGCAACGCTGGCTGGAACGGCAGGGGCTCAAGGTGTTTTTCAGCGAGTGGAACTCCTCCGAGTTGGTGAAGAGCGCCACGAGCCGCGGCAAGGAGGAACGGCTGCTCACGCCGACGACCTTCAGCCTGATCCACGCCACCGACTTCGCGGATCGCTACGAGCGCCAACTCGTGCCGTTGCTCAAGGCCGGATACATTGTGCTTTGTGACCGATACAAGTTCACGGCGTTCGCCCGCGACACGGTGCGCGGCTGTTCGCCGGACTGGGTGCGGCGCATTTACAGTTTTGCCGCGCTGCCGGACCTGACCTTCTTTTTCAAGGCACCGCTCGAGGTGTCGCTGAGCCGCATTTTGCAGGGGCGCCCGCAGCTCAAGTACCACGAGGCCGGGATGGATCTTGGCTTGTCGAGCGACATCGAGGAGAGTTTCAGGCTGTTTCAGGGTCGGTTGCTCAAGGTCTACTCCGCGATGAAGAGCGAGTTTGGGCTGATCCAAATCAACGCCAATCAGCCGATCGAGAAACAGCAGGAGTTGGTGCGGCAGCGCTTGGCCAAGGCGATCGACCTTGGCCAGTACGAACTCGATTAACTGTCATGACGGCCAAGCGCAAACCCAGCAGCAGACGGAAGGCCACTTCGCGGGTGAAATCGCCCAAGCCATTGGCCAAGCGCTTCATCGGGCACGCGCTGCCGGGGATCAAGCCGGGCGAGTTGACCGGTCGCCTGATCGTGATCGAGGGCGCCGATGGCTCCGGTCGCTCGACGCAGATCCGGCGCTTGGTCGATTGGCTCGAGGCCGGTGGCCACGCCACCACGCAGGTTGGCCTCAAGCGCTCGAACCTTGCCAGCGAGGAACTTGAGAGCGCCAAGAACGGGAACATCCTCAACCGCACCACGCTGAGTTTGTTCTACGCGACCGACTTCGCGGATCAACTCGAGAACATTATCATTCCGTCGCTGCGTGCCGGGGTCATCGTGCTGGCGGACAGGTACATTTACACCCTCATGGCGCGCGACATGGTGCGCGGGCTTGACGCCGACTGGGTGAAAAATCTCTACAGCATCGCCATCCAGCCGGATGCGGTGTTTTACCTCAAGCTGCCGCCGGAGAAACTGATCCAGCGCAACTTCATGAAAAACCACACGCTCGACTACTGGGAGAGCGGCATGGATCTCGGGCTGTCGCTCGACATGTTCGACAGCTTCGTCCAGTACCAGCAGTTGATGGTCGACAAGTTCGACGAATACCGCCGCCGCTGGGGGTTCACCACGATCGACGCCGGACAGTCGACCGACGCGCTGAACCGGGCACTGCGTGGCAAAATCGAGCGTGTTCTCGGCTGATAAACTGGCCACAAAACAGTGTCCTAAAAATGACCCATTCGATTGCTCACCCTCGTTCGGCTTGCGGCCATCTTCTCCCTGACGGAGAAGGAATCAAACGGGGAATGCTCGGCTCCCTCTCCCAGCGGGAGAGGGTCGGGGAGAGGGAGAGCGCCAACGATCATAACGACGTCCGGCACCCTGTTGAATCGCTGGATGAATAGCAGCCCGAGCATCCCATGGAGGAACATTACATCGGAGTGGATCTTGGCGGGACGAAGATACTCGCCGGGGTTTTTGACTCCGACACCCGCTGCCTCGCCACGGACAAGACCAAGACCCGGCCGGAGGAGGGGTACGATGCCGTCTGCGCCCGGATCGTCCGGGCCGTTCGAGCTGCCGCCGAGTCGGCTGGCATCGACTCCGCCAAGGCCACCGGTGCCGGCATCGGCGCGCCCGGCTCGATCAGCAGCGACGAGTCGCACGTGCTGTTCGCCCCCAATCTCGACTGGCGAGACGCTCCGCTCAAGGCCGACCTCGAGGCGCAGCTCGGCTGCCCGGTCTGGCTTGGCAACGACTGCAACGTGGCGGCGACCGGCATCCACCGGCTCGAGCTCGAGGCCAAGCCGAATGACATGGTCAGCATCTTTCTCGGTACCGGCATCGGCGCGGGCATTATTTCCAACGGGGTTTTTTTGACCGGCGCCACCCGTGCCGCTGGCGAAGTGGGGCACATGGTGCTCGATCCCGACGGCCCCGTTTGCGGCTGTGGCACGCGCGGCTGCTTCGAGGCGCTCGCCAGCCGCACCGCGATTTTCAACCGGGTCAAGGCAGCCGTGAACGACGGCGGCGAACTCACTCAATTGATGGTGGCCGACGACGAATCCGCGACCCGCATTCGCAGCGGCAAACTCCGGCGTGCCGTTGAGGCCGGCGACAAGCTGGCCACGGCCGTGCTCGACGAGACCTGCTTTTACACCGGCATCGCCATCGCCAACCTCTGCAACCTGCTCAATCCGGAAGTGGTCGCGCTGGGCGGCGGACTCATCGAGCAATTGCACACCGTCATGCTGCCGAAAATCCGCGATGCCGCGCTGGGCCGCGTCATGCCCGGCGCGCGGCAGGTGCGCATCATGGCCACCACCCTCGGCGACCACGCCGGCATCACCGGCGCCGCGATCCTTGCCCACGACCATGTTTCAACAACGTCATGATTGAAATCACCCCTCCCATCGAACGGGATTTACTTGAATTAGTTTTAAATACATTCCCTACCGCCATCCGCAACCGAGGCGAAAAGTACATGAAGACCGGACGGATTCAACGATTGTGGTGCCTTGATGCCGGCAGGGAGTTCCGGGGCATCGTGCGGGGCAAAAGTCAGTATCAAGTTGTGCTGAAATGTGTGGATTACGAGTGGCTGCATCGATGCACATGCCCGATGGAGTTCACGTGTAAGCACAGTTACGCCATTGTCAGAAAGGTGCTGATCGAAACAGAGGGCATGGAGTATCATCCTGATCGAACAGAAAAAAAACAGATCAGGGGCAAGCCCGGCGGCAAGTGGACAAAAGTAACGATTGCCGAAGAGTTGAAAAAGGCACTCGGACGAAAGCTGTCGTATGCGGAGAAAGACTATGCGGCCGAAATTGAGGATGTTTGGAAGGATGTGAAGGCCGATTCTGATTTAGAGATGTGGCATCTGGAGGAGCTTGAGTTGGGCATTCCTCCTCGATTTATGGAAGGAAGCCTCCGGATTTGGGGGGCTGATTTACCAAAGAACGTGTTGGGTTTTTGGCAGCATGTAGCCTGCTACACCGAGATGACAGGCGGGCATTACCCAAAGTTCATGCGGTCCATCGGTGAGGAAGAATTCGCTCGTAAAAACGTCGCCCTTTACCTGCGGAAAAAAGAGATCAGTGATTGGAATGACATACTGGAGCGCACAAATCTCGATCAGGTGGCTCCACGGTTGGTTGATCTGCAGGTATGCCTTTTGCGGGGTGAGGCTGTTCTGATGTGCCAACAGGAACCCGAGGGGCCTTTCCAGCAAATAACATTGAAAAAGTTCCGTGCACTGGTGGGTGATCACATGTTCAGCGAAGTCGAGTTGCCTCCTCCGGCTGCTCTGCTCCTGCACAGTTTCGAGCGACACAGCCGGATGTGCGGTCGCCTGAATGTCGAGTACAATTCGGAAGATGACATGAAAATGATCGGCATGTTGCTGCGCCTTCCTCAAATGAGCAGCCGGATGGTGAATGAAGTGGGGCAGCCTGTGCCGGTTCACGCGGAGCAGCTTCGCTGGGAGATGACACCCGCCAAGGCAAAAACCGGCGATTACAAGTTCAAGATTGTCCGGGCTGACGGGAGCGAGCCACCCCCGATATGGTGCACGCTCGGTGGCGAGCCGCTTCTTTACCTGACAGATGAGGGCGTTTTTTACGGACCTATCATAATCTCCCGGCTCGATCCCTGGGGCAAGGCATCCAAAATACCCGCGTCCGTCTTGGAGACTTCGAACGGGGTGAAATTATTAACTAAACTGGGTCTGGAACCCCCCCCCCAACTGCAACGCCGCGTTGTTACCGAGAAGATCATTCCCCGGATCAAGTGCAACGTGGACAACCGTTATCCTGGCAGCAAAACCGAGGTCTGTTTCATCGAGATCACGGCCAACTCAAGCGACGGCGTGATCCGTGACCACTGGCTCGGCGATTCGTGGGGGGTCGTGCACGGGCTGGGCCACAAGAAAAAGAAGGCGCAGCGCAGCGCGACGGGGAAAATTGTCGTTTATGACAGGTCGTTGATGAATCAAATCCCCGCGCTGATGATACCGCTGGAAATGAAAAGAAGCGGCTACGAACCCCGGCATCACGCCAATATCACACGAAAATTTCCCGCGCGTTTTGTCGAGTGGCTCAAGAGCCTGCCACCCGAGATTCCAGTCGAGTTGTGCGGTGAACTGGATTCGCTGAGCAGGGCTCCCGTGGCAGGAACCGTGAGGCTCGAGGTCGCGGAAACCGAGATCGACTGGTTTGACCTGCAAGTTGTGCTGGATGTCAACGACACCAATCTCAACCAGGATGAGTTGAAACTGCTACTCAATGCCAAGGGCAACTGGGTGCGGCTCGATGACAAGGGTTGGCAGCGGCTCGAGTTCAACCTAAGCGAACAGGAGGACGAAACACTCGCCCGGCTTGGGCTCAATCCCCGCGAGATGAGCAGCGAACCGCAGCGGATGCACGCCCTGCAACTGGCCGACCCCGCCGCCGGAAAATTTCTCCCCGAGGAACAAGCCAAGCAGATCCGGCGCCGGGCGGATGAGATCAAGACCCGCGTGGCCCCCAGAGTTCCCCCCGCTGTCGGGGGCCAGTTGCGACCCTATCAAAAAGATGGCTTTCATTTTCTGGCCTACCTGGCCGCCAACAACTTCGGCGGCGTGCTGGCTGACGACATGGGCCTGGGCAAAACCCTGCAAGCCCTCACTTGGCTGACTTGGCTCCTGAAACAAAAAGGCAACAGGCGCAAACCCAGCCTCGTGGTCTGCCCCAAGAGCGTGGTGGACAATTGGCACGCCGAGGCCGACCGCTTCGTGCCGGGCCTGCGCGTCCGCATTTGGCTGGCTGCGGACTTTCGGGAAAACCTCGACAAGTTGGGTGATCCACAAGAGGCCGATCTGCACGTCATCAATTACACCCAGCTTCGCACGGCCCGCAAGTCGCTCGTCGCCGTCCAGTGGCTTGCGGTGATTCTCGATGAAGGGCAATACATCAAGAACCCCAATTCCCAAACCGCCCAAGCCGCCCGCAGCCTCAAGACCGGCAACCGGCTCGTCATGACCGGCACTCCCATCGAGAACCGGCTGCTTGATTTGTGGAGCCTCATGGCCTTCGCCATGCCTGGAGTGCTGGGCAACCGCACCGAGTTTGCCCGTGTGTACAATGCCAAGGCCGACCCGCTTGCCCGTCTTCGGCTCTCCTCGCGGGTGCGGCCTTTTCTCCTGCGCCGCACCAAGGGCCAGGTCGCCAAGGATCTCCCCGACCGGATCGAGGAAGACCTCTTCTGCGAACTCGAGGGGGAACAAAGCCGCCTCTACCACGCAGAACTCAAGCGAGCCCAGCAGATGCTGCTCTCCACCAAGACACAAAAAGAACTGGCCAAGCAACGATTTCATTTCCTGACATCCCTGCTCCGACTGCGCCAAATCTGCTGCCACCCCAAACTCGTTAACCCCGGCTCCAATGCTGCCAGCGCCAAGGTAGAGTCGTTTCTCGACCAAGTGACTCCCCTGATGGAGTCCGGCCAGAAAGTCCTCGTTTTCTCCCAGTTCGTCGAAAACCTGAAATTGCTTAAAGAGATCGTCGAGAACAAATCGTGGGCACATTATTACCTCGCGGGGGACACCCAAAACAGGGGGGAACTGGTCGAGGAATTTCAAACTTGCCCCGGCGCGGCCATCTTTTTGATCTCCCTCAAAGCCGGCGGCTCCGGACTGAACCTCATGGCCGCCAGTTACGTTGTGTTGTTCGATCCCTGGTGGAATCCCGCCGTTGAGAATCAGGCCATCGACCGTACCCACCGCATTGGCCAATCCCAAAATGTCATCGCCTTTCGCCTCTTGGCCAAAGGCACCATCGAGGAGAAAATCCGCATCATGCAAACTCAAAAACAGGCACTTGCTGAAGATGTCCTCGGCGAGGAAAAATTTGCCAAAGCCCTGTCCCTGGATGATTTCAAGTTCCTCTTCTCCGACTAAAAAATGCGGCGCGGCGTCATCGACATCGGCACCAACTCGGTCAAATTGCTCATTGCCGACGTGCGCGGTGAAGCTATCTCGCCGGTGCTGGAGACGAGCCGGCAAACCCGCCTTGGCCAAGGCCTTTACGACGGTGGCAAACTTCAGCCCGGCCCGATCCGGGCCACGGTCGCCGCCGTCACCGAACTGCTCGCCTTGGCCAAGCGGCACGACGGCATCGACACACGCATCGTCGCCACCAGCGCCGTCCGCGAGGCCGGCAATGCGGGCGAACTGCTCAACGCGCTTGGCCAACCGGCGACCGTGCTCAGCGGCGACGACGAGGCGCGGTTGGCCTTCGACGGCGTCCGCTCCTGTCGGCGCTTGGCCAAACGGCCACTGCTCGTGGTCGACGTCGGCGGCGGCAGCACCGAGTTCATCGCCGGCGACAGGAGCAGAATGCGTTTTTACAAAAGCCTCCCGCTGGGTTCCGTGCGGATGATGGAGCGCCACCCCGTCTCCGACCCGCCGACAATCGGCGAACAGGAAATCGCCCAAAACTGGATCGGCGAAAATTTGGGCAAATCCGCGCTGCCGGGCTTGCGGGAGCAACTCAGTGCGCTTGGCCAAGCGTCGCCGTTCGCGCTGGTCGGCTCCGGCGGCATGGCCGGCATTCTTGCCAAGATGGAATTGGCCGACGACGGCTACGACCGCGATCGGATGGAGGCCGTCGAGTTGCCGCTCGACCGCGTGACCGCCTGGCGCAAACGGCTGTGGGCTTTGCCCTTGGCCAAGCGCCGCGAAATCACCGGCCTACCCGAAAGCCGCGCCGATGTCGCCCTGTACGGCAGCCTGATTTACGAGCAACTCATGCGGCAACTCGGCATTGCCACCCTCCAAATCAGCACCCGCGGCATCCGCTTCGGCGTGCTGCGAACTTGAGCGTTCAACATTAAAGACTCGCAAAGCGGCTGATTTGCCCTTAAACAAACGCCCGCCACTGTCCCGTGGTGTAATGGTAGCACAGCGGTCTTTGACACCGTTAGTTTAGGTTCAAATCCTAGCGGGACAACCAAATCATCTCCCCCTTGAACTGTCAGATTCATTGTTGCTTCTTTGGCATGATTTCAGTTGTTCGTGATGCGGTTTGCTTGGGTTTGTTCACCTGGTTGTTTTTTATTGCCAGCCATGATCAAGCCGTTGCTGATGACCGGGCCAAGAGGATGGTGTTGACCCAGTCGGAACCGAAGTATGTGCGGAACGAAAACTATCCCGAGAAATGGTTTCGCGTGCTTCGTGCCGGGATTGATACGTCGCGCGAGTATCTTGGAAACTACGGGCCACTTTGTGTCTATATCATCGGTCAGGAAAAAGATGAACTGAAGTCGGCTCACGTTGCTAAGAAGATAATCAACGCCTATTGCCGGAACCGTCATGGCGGATCGACAGCTCGGATGCAGGATTGCCTGAAGCAAAACGGAGCTTCACTGATCGAGCGGGCTCGGGACGGATCAACCGAGGCGTATCTGTCGTATGTTGATTTTACCGATAAGCCGCTGGCTGAGCTGGTTTTCATCAATCCACACGGGTTTCCGATGCCGTATCTGCACACGCGGGGTGTTCATGAATATGCCCATGTGTTTCAGCGTGCCTTCGCGCGGACTCCGACGTGGTTGACCGAGGGCGGTGCGGAGTTTTTGGCATTTTATCTTGGTGACAAACAGGAGTGGATCGATTTCGAAAAATCGATGAAAGAGTCGATGCGGATGGCCAAGTCCGTGAAAAATGGCGAGGCGACATTGATCGATTTTGAGGACGTGGAGAAGATCGAAAAGGAGCGGCCGCATCTCAAAAAATATTATCGTCATCTGGCCTACGACGCCGGGGCGTGGGCGGTGGCACTGCTGATCCAGCGTTCTGAGGGCAGGAGCGTGAAACAGTTCACGGCCAAGTTTTATCCGTTGCTCGAAGAAATGGGGTGGCGTTCGGCGGTGAGCCGATACGGCGGCTACAAGGACATCGACGCCTTTTACGATGCCTTCGCGGTGCTGATGGAGAAATCGGAGCATGAGCAGATGAAGTTACTCCGATTGATTAAGCCGTAGTCGACATCGCGCAACGTATGGGAGAAGACGACTTTCCTCTTTCTCCCGTTGGCCGCTCTGTTAGTTTCCCGGCATGATTTCGTTGTTTCGGTTGACCGTTGCCGGTTTGACCGCCGGTTGGCTGTGCGCCCGGCCCGCAGCGGTCGAGGTGGCACTGGGCGAGACGGTCTTCACCGTGCCGGACGGCTTCACGGTGGAGCGCGTCGCCGGGCCGCCGCTGGTGGATCGGCCGATCACGGCGGCGTTCGATGAACAGGGCCGGTTGTACGTCGCCGATTCGTCCGGCTCGAACGATCCGGTCAAGAAACAACTCGCCGAAAAGCCGCACCGTATCGTCCGGCTAGAGGATCGTGACGGCGACGGGAGGTTCGACCACTCCGTCGTGTTCGCCGACAAGATGATGTTTCCCGAGGGGACGCTGTGGCATGACGGGTCGCTCTACGTCGCCGCACCGCCGAGCATTTGGCGGCTGACCGATACCGACGGCGACGGCGTGGCCGACGAGCGTGAGGAGTGGTTCGAGGCCACGCTCACCGGCTGTGCCAACGATCTGCACGGGCCGTACCTCGGCCGTGACGGGTGGATTTACTGGTGCAAGGGCGCATTCGCGGAGCAGCGGTACGCGGCGTTCCGGGGCGCCGAGCGGGTGACGAGTGCGGCGCATATTTTCCGCCGCCATCCGTCGGGCGGCCTGCACGAGCCGGTGATGACCGGCGGGATGGACAACCCGGTGGATGTCGTGTTCACCCCCGCCGGCGAACGCATCTTCACGACGACGTTTTTGCAGTACCCCGCCGGCGGCCGGCGCGACGGGTTGATCCACGCCATCTACGGCGGCGTCTACGGCAAGCGGCACGGGGTGCTGAACAACCACCCGCGCACCGGCGAACTGATGCCGGTGCTGGCCCACCTTGGCCCGGCCGCGCCGTGTGGGTTGGAGCTTTACGAGTCGGCCGTGTTCGGCCACGGCTTCACCGGCAACCTGTTCTCCTGTCAGTTCAATTTGAATCGTGTGCAGCGGCACGAACTCATTCCGGACGGCTCGACGTTCCGCACGGTCGACTCTGATTTTCTGGCCACGTCCAACGCCGACTTTCACCCGACCGACGTGCTGGAGGATGCCGACGGCAGCCTGCTCGTGCTCGACACCGGCGGCTGGTACAAGCTGTGTTGCCCGACGTCGCAGTTCTGGCGCCCGGAAATCCTGGGCGCGATCTACCGTGTTAAGAAGACCGGAGCCAAGCCGCCAGCCGACCCGCGCGGGGCAAGGTTGAACTGGGCGACCGCCGGTGCCGAGCGGCTTGTGACACGGCTCGACGACGCGCGTCCGGTGGTGCGCCGCCGCGCGATCGCCGCCTTGGCCAAGCGCGGCGAGGCCGCCGTTCCCGCCTTGGCCAAGCGGCTCCGGCGGGGGAGCGTGCCGGGACGGCAAAACGCAGTCTGGGCGTTGACCCGGATCGAGGGCGATGGCGCGCGCCGCGGGACTCGGGCGGCGTTGGCCGATACGGCCCCGGATGTTCAACAGGCGGCCGCCCACTCGGCCGGGTTGCACCGCGACGCCGGTGCGATTGACGCCTTGGTTCGCCTCCTGAAAACCGCCCCGCCGCCGGTGCGCCGTGCGGCCGCCGAGGCGCTGGGCCGGATCGGCTCGTCGCGCGCGGTCGCCCCGCTGCTCGCGCTCGCCGGCGAGCCGATGGATCGTGCGCTCGAGCATTCGGTCACCTATGCGCTGATCGAGATTGGCCAGCCGGATGCGGTGCCACTCACGCGCTTGGCCAAGCGGCCGGGGGCGCTGCGCGCGGCGCTGACCGCGCTGGACCAAATGGAGGGTGGGCGATTGGCGGCGGCGGATGTGCTGCCATTGCTCAAGTCGCACGATGCCAAGTTGCGCGGGGCGGCGGAGTGGATTTGTGACCGGCATCCCGAATGGGGCGAGGCGCTGGCCGCGCATTACGCGGGTGCGTTAAGTGCCGTCAGCACAGTGGCGGAGAGCGAGGCGCTCGCGGTTCGCTTGGCCAAGCTCGCGACCGCCCCGGCGATCCAGTCGATATTGGCCAACGGAGTGGGTGACGCTTCACGATCGAAGCGATCCCGCCTCACCGGCTTGGCCGCGATGGCAGCCGCGCCGGTCAACCCCGCACCCGTCGCTTGGCTCGACGCGATCGATGCGACTTCCACGCCGCTCCAACCGGTCGCCGTCCAGACGCTCGTGACCTTGCGGCTGGCCAAGGCGCAACAGGAACGCGCCGCCGCGATGCTGCGTCGGCTTGGCCGCTCGGCGGCGTTGCCCGACCGGCAGCGCACGCTGGCCTTCAGCGGGATAATCGCCGGGCTGTTTGCGCCGGACGAGGCGGCGTTCGATTATCTGCTGGGGCAACTCGACACGGACAAACCGTTCACGCAGCGCAGCAACGCAGCCAAGGCGCTGGCCGGGGCCGTGCTGTCGGACGAGCAACTGGGTCGGCTCGCGAGCCGGCTCGGGCGGGTCGGCCCCGCCGAGGCTGCGGCGCTGTTGCCGGCATTTGGCCGGGGCCGCGATGCGTCGCATGGCCAAGCGCTGTTGGCGGTGCTTCGGCAGGCGAGCTGGTTGCGCGGACTGGACGCCGCCGTGCTGCAACAAGCCACGGCAGGCTACGGCAAGACCGTGCAGGGCCAGGCGGCTGGGCTGTTGGCCAAGGCCAAGGCGGCTCCGGCGGATCAAGCCAAGCGACTTCGGACATTGGCCGATGGGTTGCCAGCCGGCGACGCGCTTCGCGGCAAGGCGGTGTTTCGCGGGCCGAAAGCCGGCTGCTCGACCTGTCACTCGATGGCTTACCACGGCGGCAACCTCGGGCCGGATCTGACGCGCATCGGACAAGTGCGAAAGAGGATGGACCTGCTCGAGGCGATCGTGTTCCCGAGCGCGAGCTTCGTCCGCAGTTTCGAGACGATGCAGGTGAACACCGATGACGGCAGCGTGTTGGCGGGAATCATCCGCGACCAGGACGCGGGGCAAATCACCCTCGCACTGTCGCCGGAGAAAAGTATGCGCGTACCCCGGGGCACCATCCGAAACATGGAGCCGATGCCCGTCTCACTCATGCCGCCCGGAATGGAACAAGTACTGACCCACAAGGAACTGGCCGACCTGATCGCCTACCTCGAGGCCAGCCGGTAACGGCTTAGAAGCCGGTGAGGTTGCGGGTGCATTCCTTGATGTGCGGGTAGCGCCTGGCCTCGATGGCGTAGTAGGCCTTGAGCAGGTCGACCTCGATTCCGATGTCGTCGCGGATTTGTTGCACCGGCCAGTCGAGGTATTGCTGGTAGTCGACCTTGGCCAGTGACTGGCAGTCGGAGATGAAGCCGAGGCGCACGGCGTCCTTAAACACATCCAGATCCTCGTCGGTGAACTGGTAGTTCTTGGGGTAAATGTATTTGGTGAGGAAGCCGAACAGCCTCTCCTCGGTGGTGGTGACGCGGTTGCTGCTGCCCATGGTGAAGCCGAGCACGAACGCCTCGTCCTTGATCATCACACCGCGGCCAAGCAGGATGTGAATGTAGTCGTGCGTCTCGAGGTTGGTCGCGCCGTGGAAGATGTCGATGCCGGGCAGGTCGAACTTGGGGTTCTCGACGAACTGGATGATCAGTGGGACGTCTTCCTGTTCGAGCCCGAACTCGTCGAGTTGGGAGTGCGCCTTCTTCAGAGTGATCTCCGTCGTCGAGAGCGGGACAAACCAGTTTTCCACTTTTTCCTCGGTTGTCATAAGCCTGATGTTCCGGGCGGAGCTTGCCGAAATGGGGCCGGTAAGGAAAGGGCGAAGCCCCGCCTGAGCGACGGGGCTTCGCGAGTTCCGGGGATGGAGGCCAATCGCACCCCGTCACAAGTTGAACAAACGGACGCCTTGGGCGATTCCGTGGCGGCCACCGTGAATCGTTGCACTAACCAAACCTTCACCGTGACAGCGTTCCAATGTTGACACGGGGAATTGCAAAAGCGTTCAAAATGAGTTTAACTCACTCAAAACCGTTTATTTTGCCGATTTTCGCCGGTTGACATTGTCGGGAAAAATGGGCAGATTCCACCCAACTACTCGCTGATACTGATATGAAAACGAAAATCACCCCGATGCGGACTGGGTCGATGGCTGTTATCTGTGCCATTGCCCTGGGTTCATGGAGTGTCCCGATGGCCAAGGCCCAACCAAAGTTGGGGCTGTTCGCCCCGCCCAACACCGGCGCGCCCAAGACTCGGGTGGGCGGCGGCGTGCGCGGCGGGTTGATGCTGCCGAACACCGGCGCCCCGAAGACACGGGTCGGCGGGGGCGTGCGCGGCGGGCTGATGTTGCCGAACACCGGCGCGCCCAGGACACGGGTGGGCGGCGGTGTGCGCGGCGGCTTGATGCTGCCGCAGGTCGGTGCGCCCAAGACGCGGGTCGGCGGGGGCGTGCGCGGCGGGCTGACGCTGCCGCAGGTCGGCGCGCCCAAGGCACGGGTCGGCGGCGGTGTGCGCGGTGGCGCTGAGGATGACGCCAACCATCTCATGTCCATGCCGGTGGTGTTTGTGCTGACGCCAGAATCGGTCGGCTTCACGGTGTCGGAATCACCAACACTCTATTACTACGTGACCGACGACACGTCGTTCGAATTTGAGGTCACCGTCAATCGTGATGAGCGGACATTGGTGCAGATGCGGCGCTGGGAAAAAATCAAGGCCGGCGTGCATGGGATTTCGCTGGACGACCTTGGCATCAAGCTGGAGGAGGGGGCCGACTACGAATGGAACGTGGCGCTGATCCCGAACCCGGCGCAGGGTTCGCTCGACATCACCTCCACCGGCGGCATCCGGCGCATCAAGGCCAAGGAGCCGA
>JACKQG010004032.1_pt1 | contig 17353 bp, 18 predicted proteins | sample 8237621 | NCBI WGS metagenome assembly JACKQG01 (sample SAMN15677084, study PRJNA649215) | marine metagenome | biome: marine; feature: Black Sea; material: saline water; isolation source: suspended particulate matter (SPM) from the Black Sea western gyre | collected 2013-06-09/2013-06-10 | depth...
CTAAAGTTAACGGCATAGGGGTAAAGGTGAGGATGAATCATAAAAAAAACCTGTCAGGCAGTAGTTACTTGACAGGTTTTAAATTTTTGAAATCAATAACAATTTTTCAAATCATGCCACTTTCAGATCGGCGTGCTTTTCTTTCCTCCTTAGTGCAGTCCGTTTATGAACATCCAGTACCATCTTACGAAGGCGAATATTTTTCGGTGTTACTTCAACAAGTTCATCTTCTGCGATAAATTCAATGGATTGATCCAGCGAAAGCGGGCGCGGCGGTCTTAATGTTACGGTTGCTTCTGATGTGGAACTACGCATATTTGTCAGCTTTTTTTCTTTAGTAATATTCACTTCCAAATCAGTGTTTCTGTTGCGCTCGCCAATTACCATACCGTTATATACTTGCGTATTCGCGTCAACAAAAAGTTCACCCCGATCAACCATAGCCAGGCAAGCATAGTTTGTTACTCTTCCCGGTCGATCAGCAATCAGAGAACCGCAAGCGCGCTGAGGAATGGGTCCAAACCAGGGTTCATATCCTTCAAAAAGTGAATTCATTACGCCGGCGCCTTTTGTGTCAGTCAGGAAATGACTTCTAAAACCAATCAAGCCGCGGGATGGAATTATAAATTCGATATTAACGCGACCGCTGCCATTGTTGTGTAAATTGAATAACCGGCCTTTTCGTATCGATAATTTCTCGGTCACAACTCCTACGAATTCTTCTGGAACATCTACAAAAATTTTTTCCACGGGTTCATGAAATTTTCCATCAATTTCTTTTTTTATCACTTGAGGTTTGGAAACCATGAATTCATAACCCTCACGGCGCATGGTTTCTATCAGCACTGCCATTTGTAATTCTCCGCGACCACAGACTTCAAATGCATCTGCCCGATCCTGTGGAATAACTTTTATAGCTACATTTCCCTTAGTCTCACGTTCCAACCGTTCTTTTAAATGTCGTGATGTTAAGTATTGCCCTTCCAGTCCTGCAAGCGGGCTATTATTGACATAAAAAATCATGGACACTGTTGGTTCATCGATGTGAATACGCGATAGTGGTTTAGGATTTTCCAATGCTGAAATAGTATCTCCTATTTGTATATTTTCCACTCCAGCCAGGGCAATTATATCACCTGAATATACGACATCAACCTGCTTTTTTTGCAATCCCTGAAATGAGTATAACGCAGAAAATTTTATACCACTTGTAATGTCCTGTTTTCCACACAATGAATATCCTTTGCCCATCGATAACGTGCCGTTTGTCAGACGACCAACCGCGATTTGTCCGACATACGGATCATAATCAAGGTTTGTAATAAGAAACTGTGGTACCGCGTCATCATTGGCTTCAGGAGCGGGGATTTTTGATATAATCGTATCAAATAAAGGCCTGAGATTATCCGAAGCATCGTCTAATTCATTGTGCGCGACTCCCAGTTTGGCGTTCGTGTAAAGAATAGGAAAATCGATTTGTTCTTCATCTGAATCGAGATCAATGAACAGATCATACACATCATTGATGACCTCATCGATTCTTGAATCTGCCCGGTCAATTTTATTTATGATAAGAATTATGGGCAATTTTTTTGCCAAAGCTTTTTTTACGACAAACCGGGTCTGGGGTAATGGACCTTCGCTGGCATCTACTAATAACAGGGCGCCATCAACAAGATTTAAGCTTCGTTCAACTTCGCCGCCAAAATCAGCATGCCCCGGTGTATCGATGATATTTATTTTTATATCTTCATACCAGACAGCAGTGTTTTTTGCCATTATGGTAATACCGCGTTCGCGTTCCAGGTCCATCGAATCCATGACTCGTTCTACAACCTGCTGATGTTCCCTGAATATGCCGCTTTGTTTGAGCATTCCATCAACCAGTGTCGTTTTTCCATGATCTACATGTGCTATAATTGCAATGTTTCTAAATTCGTTCTTTCGCATTTTATATTTGTTTCCTAAATGTTAATTCGTGTTGTAATGTAACTTTTATGCATGGCGCAGAGAGCACGGCGCATGGCGTTAAAACGTGCGTTTTGCTCCATGCGGAATAGTCAAATTAAATAATTGTCAATTCTCAATTAGCCGTTCACAATTCTCAATTAATTTTTTAATTCAGATAATAACAAATCAAAACAGATGCATACTATCTCCTCCACCCACCTTTTTTCCTTTTAGGACGTTTCCTTCTTTCAGACCTGGGCGATGATGAGGAATTGTTCGTTCCCTCTCCTGTGGATATTTCGACCATCACATCTGTTTTATTAAATTTTATATTTTTAAAACCATTCAGTACATCATCTGTGTATGATTCATCAACTTCAAAAAATGAAAATTTTCGTAGAATGTCAATTTTTCCAATATTTACATTACTGCCTCGCGTACTCCTGTTTACTAATCCAATAAGATCCAGTGGTTTTATCTTATCCTTTTCACCAAGATTAATATAAAACCGGGTAAAGCCTTCTTCAACCGTTGAGCGCCGTGAACGACTACCCATTCGATTTGCGGAACGGCTTTCAAAGCGATTATCTGATCTTTCACTTTTTCTTGATCGTTTCGGTTTTTCTTCATCGCTTTTTTTAGGAGTCAGCAAATCGTCTGCGCGTTTATAGTAGTCTAAAAAGTGATTGAATTCTAATGCAACAAAATGTTTGATTAATTCTTCTTTGTTAAGGGATTCCAGTTTTTCATAAACAGCAGGTAGAAAGCTATCGATTTCGTCGTGGTCAACTTCAATTTTTTCCAGGCGATCAACAATATTAAGCAACTGTTTTTCACAAATAGCCCGTCCTGTTGGCACAGGATGAATAGCAAACTTTTTCCTCAATAGGCGTTCGATTTTCGAGATTTTAAGCTTTTCACGTAAATTTGAAATAATTATGGAAATCCCCCGTTGTCCTGCCCGTCCGGTTCTGCCACTTCGGTGAATATAAATTAATGCTTCATCAGGAAGGTTATAATTGATAATATGTGTTAAATCTTTTACATCGAGCCCGCGGGCTGCAACATCTGTTGCCGTTAGCAGGTGAAGATTTTTTATGCGAAATTTCTGCATAACCGATTCCCGCTGCGCCTGTGAAAGGTCACCATGTAACGCGTCCGCATTATAACCATCATGCATTAATTTTTTAGCGACTTGTTTGGTCTCTTCCCGGGTTCGGCAAAAAATGATCCCGTAAATATTCGGGAAATAATCAACAATTCGTTTTAATGCTAAATAGCGATTTTTCTCATGAACCTGGTAACAAATATGATCGACATGTTCCGCTCCAACATTACGTTCGCCAACTGATATTTCCAATGGATCGGTCATGTAATTTTTAGTAATTCGTTTAATTTCAGGTGGCATGGTGGCAGAGAACAGCAGCGTATTTTTTGTTTCCGGTGTTTGCTCAAGAATTGCGTCTAATTCATCCTTAAATCCCATTGTTAACATTTCATCAGCTTCATCCAGTACTACCGTTTCAATGGCAGAAATATCAATTTTTTTTCTTTTGTTTAGCAAATCGTCCATTCTACCGGGAGTTGCAACGATAATGTGTGCGCCTTTGTTCACAGCACGAACCTGCCTGTCGATATCAGCGCCGCCATATACAGCGACGACATTTAATCCTCGAATGTGTTTTGCAAAATTTTTCAAATCATTCGTGATCTGCAAACACAACTCACGGGTTGGTGATAGTATAAGCGCCTGGGTTCTTTTATATTGCAGGTCAATTAACTGAATTAAAGGTAATCCGAAAGCCGCGGTTTTACCGGTTCCGGTCTGCGCCAATGCAATGATATCTTTTTTCTGTTTTAATAAAACCGGAATTACTTTTTCCTGAATTGGCATAGGATTTTCAAAACCAAGTTCATTTATACTTTCTAATAATTCAGATTCTATTCCTATTTCTTCAAATGTTGCCATAATGTTTCCTTACATGATTATGCCTGGTTTGTAACATATAAAATATTATTTTTCAATAGTAAAAATTTTTTTCACTTTTTGCAAAGCGCGTGGCGCATAGTGCAAAGAGAGCATTTTTCAGCTATGCGCTTTGCTCTTTGTGCCATGCACTAAATTCGATAGATCATTCATTTTAGAAAAATAGTTTATGTGATAGTTACATTTTAACCCTTGACTAGTATAATAAAAAAAAAGCCCAATCATAAAAGCAGAACCGGGGCGGACTGCCATAATAATGATTGGGCAGAAACTTGAAATTGTACAATAATATTTTTACAGTGAGATCAGTAAATGAAATCCTGCAATTATCTTTAATAAAATTATTTGACCAAATTCATACCGCGTTATTTACATCTTCAACGATATTTACCTGCAATATTTATGTGTTGAAAATATAAATTAATTGCGCTGAAAATACAGATTTTAAATCACAAAGTCAACAAAAAAATTAATTATTATTTGAATTGATGTAGTCGTCTTATTTTGTTTCTGTTTATACCACAATTTTCACTTATTTTGATTCGCTGTGATTTTCGCAATTCGTAATTACTTAATTTCCCACTTGACAAGCTAAAATTATTTAACTATATTATCAATAAATGAATTGTAATCAGAATTATAGAATAAAATAAAAAACAAGGCTATAATGATGCTCAATTACCATAAGGCTCATGAATTAGTTACATCGCCATACCTGGTACATCAATTTCTTGAAAGAAGTGTCGATCTTAATCCAAATGCAGATGCTGTTGTTACTGAAAAATCAAGATTCTCTTATCGTGAAATTGAATGTAGAGCTAACAGTATAGCAAATTGGTTACTGAATATCGGTTGTAATAAAGGCGATCGTGTTGCTATACTGCTCAAGAATTCTGCTGATTATATTTGTGCATATTATGGTGTCTTAAAGACCGGATGTGTTGTTGTCCCTTTGAATACAGGACTTGAATCAAAAGAGATTTCAGAGATAATAACTGACTGTGGTGCGAAAGTTTTGATTTCTCAAAGTCTTTTCGTTGAAAAAATAATGCCTGTTTTTAAGACAACATCAATTCCTTGTAAATTCATTGCTATGGATGAAAATATGAATATTATTAAAAAACATATTAATGATAATTATTTTAATCTTTCTGACATATACTCAACATATAATACAAATCGTCCGGCAATAAAAGTTATAGCCATGGATTTGTCATCAATTATGTACACTTCCGGAAGTACAGGTAAGCCTAAAGGAGCAATGCTAACTCACCTCAATATTGTCTCAAATACAATTTCCATCGTTTCGTATATGAAACTTTCTTCTAAAGATCGATGTTTTGTTATTTTGCCGTTTTATTATGTTTTTGGTAAGTCTTTGTTAAATACTCACTTTGCAGTTTCCGGAATGGTAGTAATTGATAATAGATTTGCATATCCTAATGTAGTATTAGAAAGAATGATAGAGGAAAATGTTACAGGTTTTGCCGGGGTTCCTTCCACCTATGCTTTATTGTTGAATAAATCTGCTATTTATGATATGGAGTTTCCTGCCCTTCGCTTTATTGCACAGGCAGGAGGGCACATGCCTGAAAAAAATAAGGAGAAACTGCTCAAGATTTTTCCCGATAAAAATATTTATATAATGTATGGAGCAACAGAGGCGTCGGCAAGGCTCTCCTATTTTAATCTTACAAAACGATCTGATAAAATCAAATCTATTGGGCAACCGATCCCGAATGTCGAGTTAAAGGTGTTAGGTGAAAATGAAAAAGAGTTGAGTTTTGGGAAGGAAGGTGAAATCGTTGCTAAAGGCTCCAATATAATGTTGGGATATTGGAACGATCCGGTAGAAACTGAAAAAGTCCTGAAAAATGGTTTGTATTATACAGGAGATTTAGGATTTAAAGACGAGGAAGGATTTCTTTTCGTAACCGGTCGAAAACGAGATTTTATCAAAAGTGGAATCTATAAAGTGAGTGGAATTGAAATTGAGGAAGTTCTACATACGTATCCTGGAGTACAAGAGGCAGCAGTCATTGGAGTTCCCGACGAATTTTTTGGAGAGGCTATTAAAGCTTTTGTAGTTCATTCTACTGAAAAGGAATTAGACACTAATGACATATTGAGATTTTGTGCGAATTTATTACCTCATTATAAAGTGCCCGGGGAGATTATATTCATTAAAGAACTTCCGAAGAACGAAGCTGGTAAGGTTTTAAAGAAAAAGCTTAAAGAAATGGTATAGTTGTTAGAGAAACAATAATGAGTGCAAAAATTGATTATAACAACAGTGAATTAGTTAATTCTGCCTGCGAAAATATTCTAAATTTTATTCAACCTGGCGATGTGGTAACTTCGGTTGGCACACACAAATGGTGGCAGTTCTGGTCAGCTATTATTCATTATGGAATTCAGTTGCAGCACCGCCGGTTTTTTGGCGGGAATTCAAACTGGCGGTCAACCCATGCCATGCTTTATTTGGATAAAAAAAATACTTTTTCCGTGGAGATGCCCCGGGCGATATTTAAACCGCTCAAAGAATATTGTCTATCTGAAATGTTCATTTACCGCCTTCAGTTAAAAGAATTGACTTCGGAAGATATTGAATCATTAAAAAAAGCAGCCACTGAACTCGCTGGTGAAAATTATGATATCGGTCAAATTGTGGATATTGCCCTTAACTCTTTACTCGGTTATGGTCATCAGCGCCGGTATAAATTGTTTGACCTGGGAAGGAAGAAAAAAGTTTGCAGCGTTGGCGTACGCGCTGCATTTGAATACCTTTATTTAAAAAATATAAAAACAGAGGAATCACGTCCCGGAAAATGGCTTTTTTATGAGATGAATCCGCAGAAATGGTCGCAAAAGAAAATAGAGAAATATAACGGAACTGATGTTGAGGTTACTACACCGGCGCATTTTTGTAATAGTGATTATTTTTGTGATGATTTTGAATTGGTGGCGCAGTTTAAAAATGGAGTGCAAGTTACAGAATTCAATGAATATATTTTGTTAAAAGAAGAAGCTGACATTTATAAAGCCGTTGAGAAGTCCAAGCAGGAAATTGAAAACGGCAATTACTTGACACACAAAGAATTAAACTCCTCGATCAATAATCTGTTAAAATAATTGAAAATTGTGAAGAGTTATCAATTAATATACTCAGAAACTTTTTCCAGTGAATTGGAAGAAATTATCCAATATAAAAATATTTTTCAACATGCAGATGCTAAAGGTTTTTAGAAGAAATTTTTAAAGAAAGAGGAAAGGTTAAAACATTTTCCACAATCCGATCCTGCTGCTCCTCAATATTATCCTCGCTTAAGATCTAAAGGATGTAGAATTCTTCATGTCGATCGCTATAACATATTTTTTACTATAAAAGGGAATAAAATTTTATTTCATACCATCAGACATGCTGCTCGTAAACCAAATTGATATATTATTATTAGTCTTTCAAAAAATTCTTCCTTAATCGAGGAAAAAATTGTATTCAATTATTAAATCATCATTTAAACTTACAGCAAAAACTTCACTCACTCATAATTTATCAATATTTTAAAATTGTCCAAAAAGAAAAAAAAATAAACAAAAAGTAAAAAAGACTTGACAATACAATATAAATACTGTATATTGAGTACAGTTAGCTTGACAAAAAGTAAAAAAAAACGGACATCATTGGTTAGTGTCCAAAAAATCAATAAATTTAAAAAATTAATCACCATTCACCAATAACCACAGAAGGAGGTGATAAATTGAAACTTGGAAATTTTATTCGCCGATGCCGGTTTGATATGGGAGAAATGTCCCAGGAACAATTAGCAAAACGGGTGGATGTAACACGGCAGACAATTCTCTCGGTTGAAAAAAGAAAATTTGTACCATCAACATTGTTGGCGCTAAAAATTGCCCGTGTTTTTGACAAGAAAGTCGATGATATTTTTTATATCATCGATGAAGAGTCACAAGACAAAACATATCAATTTTTTTAGGAGGTTATCATGCTTGAATCAATTATTAAAATAGTTCTTGTTGTAGTACTACTGCTGGCTGCACTCTGTTTTTGGCTGTTACCAAAAACCAAACTTGCAAAGAAATTGAAAATGACCGTTCCAATATTCATAACAACAAACATTGTTGGTATTGCATGCGGAATTTTCGGATTGGTTGGCATTTTTATATGGAAAGAATTTATTATCGAAGCGCATTTATGGGAATTAATTATCTTTCCTTACACGCTTGTTTGGGTTTACTGGCTGATGGTAATAAGACTAAAAAAAACATCGATAATAGTAGATGAAAAACAGGAATGGGATATGAGCCAGGCAGCCGGTTCGACAATTGCGGGAACACTTCTTATTTTGGCGTTTATGTTTAATTTATCATACAACGATGTATATCAGCTAAATAACGGAATGTGGTTTCCATTTTATCTGTTTACGACAATATTACTTTTTTCCGTAAGTACGTTGTTATTTTTTAAGAAGTCCTGAAGTTGCAGGAATGACTAGGTTGTGCATAATTAAAAACAAAATAATGGACGACAAAATAATTAAAAAATTGTTTTGTCGTCCATATTTTTAATTTCAACATAAACTACTTGATTTTTACAGAACAAATTAGTAGTATAAGAAAAATTGTAGAAAATAAGATTATGGGCAGTGAGATTTTGGAAAAACATCGTATTGCTACATATTATGATACACATAATATTCTTGATGAAATCAAAAATGAAGAAGTTGATTTCAGTCTGAATGAAGAACTGAAAGAAAACATTCTTTCAGGAAAGCGAAAAAATCGTTTAAAAAATATTTAAAAAAAAATGTTGTAATGGCTAATCTTAAGTGAGTTTTTACCATGAAAATTAAAGAGCAAGCTGCCAGTTACCTGGCTAAACGTAAAAGATATACTTATGAAGAATATCTGAATCTTCCTGATGATTGTAAAAGGTATGAAGTTATAAATGGAGAACTTATTATGGTTGCAGCGCCTTACACAATTCATCAAACTGTAAGTGGAAATCTTGAATATGAATTGAGAACCTTTGTAAAAAATCATAAATTGGGCAGAATATTCGATGCTCCAACAGATGTTGTACTCGATAAAACAAATGTTGTGCAGCCTGATATTTTATTTATCGCCAGGGATCGTCTTAATATCATTACAGAAAAAAATATTAATGGCGCACCGGATTTAGTCATTGAAATTCTTTCTTCAAGCACTGCTTATTATGACCTAATTGAAAAAAAAGAAATTTATGAACAATTCGGTGTTAAAGAGTATTGGATTGTAGATCCCAAAAAACAAAGAGTGGATGTTTTTCAAAACATTAAACAGCGGTTTGAGTTGAAGCAACGTTTAGAATCAAAAGGATTTGTTGAATCTATTATTATTAAAGGTTTTAAAATAAGTTTGGAAATTATTTTCTCGATGGAATAAGGCAAAATAATTCGACTTTGCGGATCAATCAAAAATAAAACACTGCCTTTGGAAGATTTTGTGGCAAAATAATTATTTTTCTATTTTCAAATCATTGCATCTCTCATTATTTCCTCCAAAAAGAGGGCGGACAAGTTGTCACAAATCATTTTGTTATTTTTTTAAGTGATATTTTTTCAGATCACGAATCAACATAAGACCTTCGATTAAAGAAAATATGCAAACTAATCCCCGAAATAATCAGACCAAGCACATTAATCCAAATCGGTGAAACAGATAATTTTAATAAAATGTGTTGCAAAGGCGTATTTTCCCCAAAGGCGCCACCGAAATCAGTAACAATATAAAAAGGCAAAAAAGCTGCAACATAAGAAATCAGCCAAATAAAAAATACAATCGTCTTTTGTGATTGCTTAATAAAAACCGCCTTTAAATCACGGTGTAACAAATATGCTGCAATCACAAATAGAATTAAGCCATTTAAAGTGAGTAATTGTAATATTGATGGTGTCGTTAAAATTTTCTCGGTGAACGGTTGGATTAACAGTGAACTTATAAAAAGTACAAGTACAACACTTACCCAGCTAATAAGCGGAACCAACAAATGGATAATACCAATTTTTCGAGAGGCTATTGGCAAAGTCAGGTACATAATATCCCTTTTTTGCAACAGCCTGGTTTTCTCATTTATAAAACTCAATCCAATCGTTCCAACTAACATGATAAGCATTATCATCGGCGCCCTGTTATGTTCCCATTTGACGCCGTACCAAATTGTTATAAAACAGGCAATACAAAATAAAAAGATCACTATTATTTTGAATATATCATAACTGAATTCCGCTTTAATTATTCGCCACATTTTATCTCCAAGAATTGCCCACACGGATCAAAAACCCACACAGAAGAAAGATAAAAAAATCCGTGTGGGTTTTTGATCCGTGTGGACAAATTATTCAACATACGACTTCCGATTTTTAAAGGTAAACATTTCCATTACTGCCAATCCCAATCCTAAAACGGCAAAAAATATTGTACTAAATTCTGAAAGAAACATCCACGCTAAAAAATCATGAAATCTTTTAAAGTCGCCCTGTATTTCATAACTCTGTTTTGACAGCCAAATCGTTGTGCAAACAAAAAAGAGAATAATCAAAAATCCCAAAAAACCAATCAATTTTTTTAAAGAGATATGGTACAAAAATTTTCTGTTCCCAAGTGACACAGAAATATCTTTCCATAGAAAAACTATTGAAATGATAATAACAGCAATGGCTGTTTGTGAACACAGGTATAAAATTGTATATTTATTAAAAGAAAGATAATCAAATGCCCAATTGAAAATTGAAAAAACAATCACGATACTCAACCAAAAAATTAGATAAATGAGAAATCGCAGCAGCCAAATATTTTGAATCGGGAGTGGCAATGGAATATAAAACCGGATTTTTCTTTCTCTCATTAAAAATAAAGCAAAGAGACCTGTCATAAAATATACGAGCATGTGAGCCAGGAAAACATATCCAAGTTGTTCTTTTGATGGATAATTTTTTATGAGAATTGGTGCATTGTGTAAATTAATGAATCCTATAAATGATATAAAAAAAATGTATGGAAATACTATTTTGTAATAAATTAGTTCTGTTATGAGCAATCGCCACATATTATCTCCATTATTCTATATATGATTTCCGATGTACAAAAGTTAAAATATTAAGTACTGAAAAGCCTAACCCAATCAAAATAAAAATGATAGCTCCGATTGATGTGGAAGAAACACTTACCAGCCATTTTCGCAAAGGCAGTAATGGCTGAAAAATTTTCCAGGAATATTCACTAATACCGAAAGAAAATATTAATATATATCCAATAAAGAACATTAAGACGAGAAGAATAGAGAGAATTACTGCTTTATATTTTTCTTTGAAGCAGAAATTGAAATCGCGAAAAAAAAATGGAAATGTATTAACAAACAAGATAAGTCCTGTAACTGAAAGTGTATCCCAAAAAATTATATTGGAACGATAGGGTTTGGCAGTCGATAAACTAATCCAGTATAAAACCATAAAACTTGTCCAAATAAAAACAATGTATAGAAGTCGCGACAATGCCACCTTAATAATTGAAAGGGGTAAAATAGAAATCAAGCGAATCCTTTTTTCCTGAATATATTTAATAAAGTTAAATATTATCAATACAATGATAGCAGTTGTCATTAACGACCTTACACCTGGCAGATCCAATTCAACGTTTTGCCATCCAAGTGCGACATTGATTATCATTCCAAAGAGAACGAATCCACATGGGATAATCAAGATTAATTTATTGTTCATTAAATCTGCTTTAAATATGTGCCACATAATTTTTCCAATCTAAATAATTTATTCAGTAAATGTTTTTCGCCTGGAGAAAACAAAAAGGCTTAAAAACAACGTCAATGAACCTATCATTAAAAATAAAACTGCGCCAGGAAAAGAACTTATAAATTTGCCGAATTTTGTTTTTGCAAAAAATAGCGATGAAGACTCATCCAATGCATTTTGAGATACTACAAAAAACATAAATAAAATGTAACCACCAAAAATTACAACAAAATTCAAAATCCCAGGAAATATTTTCTTATTTTTAAAATTGAAGACGAAAGCAATATCTCTAACAAAAAATACGGCACCAATCATGAATATAATAAATCCTGTTTGGGATAATAAATCCCAGAAATATGTGTAATTAAAAATTGAGTTTCTTATTACAAATGTTATACAGACTAACACCATTAAACTGAACCAGAACAAAAGTACAAAAAACAAACGAGCGGCGCCTAATTCCCAAAGATTGAGTGGTAATTTATGAAAAAAGCGATCTCGTTTTTCTTTTACATTTTTTACGGAACTCGAAAGGAAAATGACAGCTGTCATTGCGAATAATACAGCTCGTAATGCAGGGTAACTTTTTTCCGGGACTTCCCAACCTTGAACGATAAAAGGAACAATAACAGCTAATGTCAGCAAGAAGCTGGGATACAAGATTATTCTGTTGTAACTAATTTGAGCTTTTAATATTTTCCACATTACTAATTCCTTTTTATGAAAATACAAGCTAAATACTTTTATAATTACTACTATAAATTTTCACCCAAGAAAAGAATTGCGTTTATTATAAACAATAAAGCATATATAATACATTGCCAAAAAAATGATATTAAAAATTGTAGCATCCAAAAAAGTTTTTGGAAAATTTTGTCCAAGTTCTAGAACAGGTGGAATAACATGATACGCCATTCCAGTGATTAATAGTGCTGCGATAATTAGCACAACGAACAAAAAAAAGTATCGATAATATTTTGAACGATAAAATTTCAAATCGCTAAAAATGATAAACAAGCTGATAAAGATTAGACTGAAACAATTCATTATCACTATTTCCCAAAGAGTTGAAACATTTTCCGTAGTTACTTTCACCAAATAAAAAAGAATTATAATCGAGAAAATTCCTAACTGATAGAAAATAACAAATAACAACCGTGCAATGCTGTATTTTTTTAATGGAATTGGTAATGATGTTAGAAACCGATCTCGTTTTTCTTTATCACTTTCTGATCCCATAATACCAATGGAAATAAAAAAAGCAATAAAAGCAACCGTAAGCAGTCCATGGATATTTTCCATACTGCCATTGAGCGCAACGAAAAATGATATCAATATAATTGTGTAAGCAAGTAGAATAGCCATGATGTTGTAGGCGAACTCTGCTTTAAGAATTTTTCCCATTTTTACCCTCGCGAAGAATGTGAACGGCAATTTCATCAATACTCATTCTGTTATCCTGAATATTTTCAGCGCCATGTTCTTGTAGTTGTTTCAAAGTAATTTCAAAATTAGAACTGATAATTTGATGATCTGAACCTTCTACAAGATGGTTGACTGTTGATTCGATTTTTGATACTTCTTTTTTTAATTTAAACGTGATTTTCCGCCATGAATCGGTGAGGTCGTCTTTTGTGCTTCGTTGCAAAATTTGACCTTCATTCAGAAATGCCAATTCATCAGCAAGCCGGCTTATATCAGTTAAAATATGAGTAGAATAGAAAATTGCCCTTTCGCCGCTTTCTAAAACTTCAAACAATACGTCCAAAACTTCAGTGCGCACCACAGGATCGAGACCTGATGTTGGTTCATCAAGCAGCAGCAATTTGGGTGAGTGAGCCAATGCAGATACCAATGATAATTTAACGCGGTTACCACCGGATAGCGCTTTGGCTTTTTTATCCAAAGGTAACTCAAATCGTTTTGCCAGATCAGCCACCAGTTCATCAGACCAGTTGGGATAAAATTGTTTTAAGAATTTCAGGTTTTTTGCACCTGTCCAGTTTTCGTAAAAAACATGAACGTCGCCCACATAACCGATGTCCAATTTCCAGTCTGGCTTGTTTGGATTATTTGGCATGCCAAATATTTTCATTTCACCTGCTTCTGCTTTGACAAGACCGACCAGGCAGTGCAAAGTGGTAGTTTTCCCCGAACCATTCGGGCCGATGTAACCAAGCACCGTTCCCGGTTCCAAAGTTAAATCAAGCGGTCCTAATTGGAAATCAGGATACTTTTTAACCAGGCTTTTGATTTCAAATGCATTTGTCATTGTATAACTCCTTAAATTTATTTTTGATTGTTTATTTTCTCGATTATTTTTTTTACAATTTTGATGATTTCGGGAGCCGGAAGTCCTTCATCAATTGCAGCGATCAATGGTCTTTCTAAATTATCCATCAGCCGCTGCTTGGAGATTTCCTTTTTATTCTGTTTTGAAACATTGGAGACGAAAAATCCTTTGCCTCGCCGCGAGTGAATTAATTCCTCGCGCAGTAAATGTTCGTAAGCTCGCTGAACTGTGATAACACTCACGTGCTGTTCCCTTGCCATTGCCCTGATCGATGGCAAAGAAGAATCAGCTGTTAATTCTCCCGCTAAAATATTTGCCCTGATCTGGCGGGAGATTTGGCTTTGTAATGGTTCGTCTGATAGATCTGTTAGGTGTAAAAGCATTTCGTTACCTCTTTCTAATTGTCAATTGACAATTGATTTACTGTCATCACCAAAAACGTCCGATCATCCAATCCATTTTCATCAACACTAAATTTTCCAAGATCATCAAGTATTTTTTCTATCATTGAATCGGGAGAAAAACAATTATTCTTTACCAGCAATTTACAAAGCCTCTCAATACCATACATTTCTTTATTAGGATTCATCGTTTCAGTCACACCATCAGTAAAAAAGACAATCGAATCTCCCTGGTGAAGTTTAATTTTCCCCATTACAAAAGAAACATTTTCTATAATACCCAAAGCCGGACCTCCTGATTGAAGTCGTTCAAATTTTCCACCACTTCGGGTTACAATGGGATATTCGTGTCCTGCAGTTGAATATTCAAATTCATCAGTTCCACAATTATAAATACCAAAAAATAAAGTTACGAATTTGTCTTTTGGTGTATAGCTTACAACTTGTTGATTTAAATGCTGCAAAGTTGCCTCGATATCATTTCCATTATTTAATTCACTTTTTATCATTGCCTGGATTTGAGAAATGAGCATTGCTGCTGGTATACCTTTTCCACAGGCATCTGCAATCACGATTCCGAAACGATTTTTATCAATGGGAATGTAATCATAAAAATCACCTCCAACAACTTTGGATGGGGAAGAATAGGCTGCAATAGAGAACATTTCGTTATTAGGCAGTTCTTTTGGAAGCAAGCCAGCTTGAATCTGCCGTGCCATTGCCAGTTCTTCATCAATGCGACGTTTTTCATTGGAAAAGATTTCAACAACATTTAACATGGAATGGCTTCCCCAAAGCCGCTGCAAAGAATTTTTTTGCTTTTGCTCTGGGGTAAGGCTTGCCACGTAAAATCCTTTGCCTGATTCAGAAATAATTAAACCATCCTGCTCAAGTACTTCATAAGCACGTTTCACCGTATTAATGCTGACTCGCTGTGATGTTGCCAATTTGCGAATGGAATCAAGTTCGGCGCCATCGAGCAAATCACCTTCAATAATTTTATGAGTTAATTGCCGTGAAATTTGATTGTGTAATGGTTCTTCTGTTTTTTCTGTTAAATGTAATAGCATGTCTTTACCTATTCAAATGTTCATACTGTATATACTGTATATATACAGTAAAGTTTCAAAATATTTTAAAAATATATTTAAAAAATTAAATTCCTTAACAGAATGATATTGTTTTTATATATTTTACTATCATCGAAATTTGAAAAAGTGAAGCATAAATGGTGAATATTCTATGAGTTAGAGTTTATTGTAAGGGATCTTAAAAGAGAAAGATACATTATAAAATTTAGGAGGAAATTAAAATGAATCAAGTGGAGGAAATAATAGATTTAGCGTATAAAATACCAAAAGCTGAAATAAAAACAGCAAAAAAATTTTTACAATTCTTAATTGAAAACAAAACTGAATCATCAATCATTGAGAAAAAATCAGTGTCACTATTTGGTATAACGCATGGCAGCACAGTTTCACTGAAAGATTTTGAGGAGGCAAAGAAGATATTATAATTATGCAAAATCGCTGAAGCGGTTAACAAGCATAAATGGATTGTCTGATAAATACCCTAATAAATCAGGATGATGCTTCAAAATATTCCTTTGAACGAACACCACAATTCCTGCATAGTTACCTTAGTAATTTATGGAATGCAGACTATGTATTGAGGTGATATACTAACCGACCAGGAAACTAAATAACCGCTTTGGCGGTTTACTAACCAAGATTTTCCTAAAACCTCAAACTAATCCCATTTAACAAATTAACATCATAAGTTTTAATTCCAGGCAATGGTTCATTATCAAAACGGTAGGCTACATTTGTAGTGAAGATTAAATTTTTAAACAACTTAATGGATAGTCCACCATCAAATAAAATTCTATAATCAGAAAAGGATTGGACATCTACTTGATAGTACCCGGTTACATAAAGATTAACAATTTTATTGAGAGAGAAATTTGTTGTCAAATAATTTGTTGATCTTAATAAATCTTTTTCTCCTTCTGTGGATATTGTGTATATTTCTGTTTCTTTCATTGCGCCAATTCCAATATGAACCGTTAGCAACCCTGGTTTTTTAAGACGTAATAATCGTAAACCAGCGCCGCCCAGTTTTCTCCTTTTTAATTTGATAAAGTCATCATATTCAATTTGCCCAAATATTTCAGCAGAAATCATTTTATTAAAAGATTGTACGCCGCGGAGGTGGATAAATCCTTTGTTGATAAACTTTTTGTTTTTTTGTTCACCATGTTTTAGATTTGAGATGATAAAAGAGTGGTATCTTCCTTTTATAAAATCTAACCTGACCTGTCCTTTGTAAATGACATAATCAGAATTTCCCTTTGTTAGCTGAATATTAAACGAATTTGTGGATGTGAAGCCTTCTTTCAATTCGGATTTGCGCATGGCTTCGGTGTTAACTTGTGCAAAAACACTGGTTTTAATAATAGCCGTAAAAAGAGTTAATAAACAGAAGTTCCTAAATATTTTAAATAAAATTTCCCATTTCATACCAACCTCCAGAAGAAGAATTGTAATTCAGGATTCGGGTCATCCCCTTATTAAGTGCAGAAGATATAACATTTATAACGCACGTAACTTTTTGATGGATAAACTGTTTTTTCTGATGGTCCGCTCACGATTTTTCTTCATTGTAAATATCAGGAAAAAGTTCAAGTTTTGCAAGCTCACGACGTATTAACCGCAGGATTGCCTTGCGACGATAAAACAAATGTATATAGGGCCAAAAAAAACTATTGCCGCAGAACAACAGGAATCACTACAACATCAAGAACATCTTTGCACGACCCAAATCCACTTGGCATATTATTTTCCTTTTTATACGGAGAGCTTAAATTGCTTTTAGCATACCTGTTATAAGAAAACGATTTTTCGAATAGAACATTAAC
>JACKQG010004033.1_pt1 | contig 17353 bp, 8 predicted proteins | sample 8237621 | NCBI WGS metagenome assembly JACKQG01 (sample SAMN15677084, study PRJNA649215) | marine metagenome | biome: marine; feature: Black Sea; material: saline water; isolation source: suspended particulate matter (SPM) from the Black Sea western gyre | collected 2013-06-09/2013-06-10 | depth...
TTCTCACCCCAGGGGCATGAAAAATGAGTTTTGGCCTGCCCAAACCGTCGTAGAGTACAAGCTCCCAGACACCAACTTGTCTGGGAAGATCCTTCAAATCCCTTGGTCCAACGACAACCGCCTGCCCCGAGATCGTGGTCGCCATCTACCGAGAAACGAAGCACTGCCCGCAAGTGGTTCCCTCTTTATAGGCGAGGAAGGAACCCTCGTGCTTCCACACGTCGGCGCCCCAAAACTCCATCCTCAGGAAAAGTTTGCCGACTACGCCTACGAACCCGCAGATAATCAAAACCATTTCCACGGTTGGCTCGACGGCATCCTTGCTGACAAACAACCCTCCGACGGCTTCGACTACGCGGGGCCGCTAACCGAAGCCGTTCTCTTAGGTAATATCGCCGCTCGCCATCGAGGCGACCACCTGAAGTGGCAAGCTGAGCCGATGAAGCTCACGGGTCCGAAGGGCGACCTCAACCATTTCCTCCGCCGCAACTATCGTGATGGTTGGGACATAAAGGCCACGAGTTAGTCGGCACCAAACTTGGTACTAGGCAAAAATCCCTCACAGAAGGTGCTCCGGATGATAAAAAATACGCTCAAGCTTCTCATTCCCTTTCTCGTTCCGTTTGCACTGCAGGCAAGTACCCATGTTTCGAAAAGTCTCGCGAATCGGCTTACGTATCTAAGTGGAGGTGATCCGTTTCACCCCCATCTCGATTTCCCGAAACTGACTACGCCCCAGTGGGTGGGCGAAAAGGGAGTGGAGGCAGTGGTAACTTTGGGCATAGATGATATGCGTGGACCCGAAAAGTACGAGTCTTTCCTCCGCCCCGTTCTCGAGCGTCTAAAAAAAATCGATGGGAGGGCACCCGTCAGCATCATGACTAATTCCTTCAAACCCGATCACCCCCAAGCTCAAACGTGGTTGCAGGAAGGACTGTCCATCGAGGTGCACACGCTCACCCATCCCTGCCCTCTTCTGCAACAGGGGAACTTTCGCAGAGCCGCCGAGGTTGTCCATGGTGGCTTAGACCTGCTCGCGGGGATTCCCGGGAACCATCCCATCGCCTACCGCATGCCTTGCTGTGACTCTATGAACAGCCTGAGTCCCCGCTTCTTCGCTGAGATTTTCAACAAGACCAGTGCCGCCGGCCGCTATCTGCAGATCGACACCTCCGTATTCAACATCACGACCTCTAGAGACAAGTCGCTTCCGAGTAACTTGGCTCTGGACGCCAACGGCCAAGAGCGCTTTGCCAAGTACCTTCCGAAAGCAAAAACGCGCGCAGGCATGCGCACCATGGGTTCCTACGTCGGCACCATTGAGGATTACCCCTACCCCTACGTCATCAACCGACTGTGCTGGGAATTCCCCTGTGTGGTGCCCAGCGACTGGGAAGCACACAATTTAATCGGCGACCGCCAACCCCAAATGCTCGAGGACTGGAAACGCGCACTGGACGTCACCGTACGAAAACAGGGCGTGATGAACCTTGTCTTCCATCCGCACGGCTGGAGTAGCAGCTCGCAGTTGGTCGAATTTGTCGACTATGCTCAGAAGACGTACGGCAAGAAAGTGAAGTTCCTGAATTTCAGGGAATGCATCGGGCGCTTGAACCAAAATCTGCTAAAGGGCAGTTCACTTCGCGGCAAGGATGGCGCTGACAATGCGGTTCGCGTTCTCGATGCCAACAATGACGGATTTATGGACGTGCTGATCGCCGAAAAAGACCTGACACGCATTTGGAATCCGAAGCAATCCACTTGGACCGAGCACAAGTTGCCCTTCAATCCAACGCAAACTATGGCCGGCGTACTGGAAACATCAGGTGAGGCCTCGATGATGGACATCAAGGGCCACGGTCAAATCTGGACCTTCAAGGAAGATGGATGGCAGTTCGTACAGTCCAATGCCTTAAAGCAATCCTCCGAGTCGCCCTCCGCCCTCAAGGAAATCCGTCAATTAATCACCACTGCCAAACCGGCTCTTGGCCGGATCACCAAGAACGAAGGTGAGCAGTCCGATTGGTACGACTTAACCGGCACCATGACCACGCGCCACCTGATCCGCCAACTGGCCAAGGAAAAAGTGTTGAACTGGGAAAGTCCCGTAGTCGCAGCCAATCCGGACAAGCCCATCACATTGTGCCTAACCGGTGGTCTTGGTTACGAAAGCCAACCCGGCACCGCTGGCTTCATGCTGGCGGTGGATGGGAAGGATGCGTTGCGCTTTGACCTGTCCCGAAAATTTAGCCGTTGGCAGGCGGAGGACGCCTCGGTTGAGGTGATTTATCTTCCGACGTGGATCACGGATCTCGATTCCGGCGGCTACTTCTTTTTCATTCTGCCAAAAGGCACGGTGAAGAAGGACCGCCCCATCCGGTTTTCCGTGCGCTCGTTGGGCGCTGGCTCCCGCCGCTGGTTTGCAATCGACGCCAAGCAGAACGTGGTCGAAAACCTCAAGAATCTCTCTGCCGGAATCGGCAAACCGAGCGACAACGTGGGCTTCCTACGTGATGTTGACAACGACGGCGTTTGCGAGCTGGTCGGCAAAAATGTTTACGGTTGGGACGCAAAAAAGAAAAGCTGGCGCGAACGGGCATATGGTCTGCCCGATGGTATTGATCACGCGAGCGAAGGTCTGCGGTTTGTGGACCTTAATGATGACGATTTTGATGACATCGTATTTTCCGATGAGGAGCACTGGGGCATTCACCTTTGGGCCACACAAATAAATGCCGGCCTCGGTTGGCATCCGGGTTGGAGCTACACCGCGCGTAAAGGAAAGCGCAACGACAGCAACGCCATCCCGATGATTTCGCGCGGGGGCTTTAATCCGAACAATGGGGCGTGGTTCCACAGTGGACATCTATGGGTGCAGAACGAGAATACCGCAAATCTCCCCGACGTGGTGGATCGCCGCTCGTTCAAGCAGTTGCTGGATTTCGGCGGACCCGGAGCTAGGGAGCCTGAGGAAAGCAGACAATGCTTCAAGACTCGCGACGGTTTCGAGGTGCAGTTGGTCGCGAGCGAACCACTAGTCCTTGATCCGATAGCCTTCGACTGGGGAGCCGACGGCAAACTCTGGGTGACCGAGATGGGGGACTATCCTTTGGGTATCAACGGCAGAGGGAAACCGGGGGGGGTGGTCCGCTTTCTCGAGGATCGTAACGAGGATGGACGATACGACCATTCGACCGTGTTCCTTTCCGGACTCAACTTCCCAAGCGGCGTCATGGCATGGGGAAAAGGCGTCCTGGTAAGCGCTTCTCCCGACATCCTCTACGCCGAGGACACCGACGGCAACGGCAAGGCCGACCTTCGCAAGATCCTCTTCACAGGTTTCCCCGAAGGCAATCAGCAACATCGCATGAACGGCTTCGTCCTTGGCTTGGACAATTGGATTTATGCCGCAAATGGCGACAGTGGAGGAATGATCAAGAGCACCGCCACGGGCAAGGTCGTGAACATCAATGGCCGCGACATTCGCTTCAAGGTCTCGGGCGAAATGCAGACCCTGTCCAACCAAACCCAGTTCGGTCTGCACCGGGACGACTGGGGTAACTGGTTCGGTAACAACAACCCAAATTGGCTTTGGCACGTGCATCTACCGCTTCACTACGTTACACGCAACCCGCACTTGGTCGTCAAGGACACCCGCCAAATGCTTTTCAACTACCCCGACTCCCGTCGTTGCTTTCCCATCAGTCCACGAATGGAACGTCCAAACACCCCGAATTCCTATGGCATGGTCACGAGTGCAAACAGCCCTTCGCCCTATCGCGGTGGACTATTTGGTCCTGATTTCGAGCACAGCGTCTTCATCAGCGAACCCGTCCACAACCTCGTCCATCGCGAGATGCTCGTACCTGACGGCATCACCTTCACTAGTCATCGAGCCAAGGGGGAAGAGAAAAGCGAATTCCTCGCCAGTTCGGACAATTGGTTTCGACCCACTATGACCAAAACCGGTCCCGACGGAGCCTTGTACGTGGCTGACATGTACCGCCTGGTAATCGAACATCCGAAATGGATTCCCCCGGGTATGCAAAGCAGGGTTAACCTGCGCGAAGGATCGAACAGAGGCCGTATTTGGCGCGTATTCCCCAAAGGATCCAAACTTCGGAAGACACCCCGTCTCGACCGGATGACAACGAAGACACTTGTGGCTGCTCTCGACAGCCCCAGCGGTTGGCAACGCGACACCATTCAGCGTCTGCTCCTGGATCGGGATGACGAAGATGCATTCGACGGTCTTCGCAAGCTGGCCCAAACAAGCAAGAACCCCAAGGTTCGCCTGCAGGCTCTCTGCATTCTGGAAGGTCTCGACAGTCTCGATGCCAAGGTGCTGAAGCAAGCCTTGGAAGACCCTCATTTCAGCGTACGCGAACAGGCCGTTCGCCTCTGCGAGGGGAATCATGCCGACCTAATCGTTTCACGAATCGAAGACGAATCAATCCGGGTTCGCAGGCAAGTCGCTTTCTCCCTCGGTGAATGGAAGAATCCGGAGGCTGGGAAGGCTCTCGTTCGGCTCGCACTTGCCGATGCCAACGAACCCCGCGTTCAACTGGCGGTCAAGAGTTCGGCCCTGCCCCATGCCGCCGCAATGCTCAAGCATATCTTCTCGGAAAAGACGAAAGCACCCGCAGGTCTTCTTTCCGACCTCATACGCTTCGCCATCCTCGACGACAACTTGGACCCCCTTGCCAAAGTGTTCGACGAAATTGCTGCCGAAAAGGATCTTCGACGACAGTTCATCCTCATGGCAGGCTTCGTCGACGCTATCGAGCAACGGAACGAACCGCTCGACGAGTTTCACCAAAGGCTAGCCAAGACTTCCAAGCAAGGCATCGGGAAGCTCGAAACCGTTTTCTCCAAGGTCCGGACAACCGCCCGAGACGACCAAGCCGAGGAGAGCGCTAGAGTTTCCGCCATTGCCCTGCTCGGTCGGGGACCAACCGAACAACGGGAAGACATCAACCTGCTGGGCAATCTTCTTGCGGCGGGCAACCGGCCTTCCATCCGCAAAGCAGCCTTGGACACTCTCCCCAAACTACGCCAACCTTTAACAGCCTCGGTTTTGCTGGCCCACTGGAACTCTTATGCCCCCGTCGACCGCGTTGCAGTGACTGAACACCTCTTGGCTCGAGACGAATCAGCCTCCGCTCTGCTTGACGCCATCGAGACGGGCAAGCTATCCGCCGTCCAGATCAGCCCCGCCCACCGGCAAAAACTCCTTCAATACCCCCGCCCGCCCATCAGTACCCGAGCCAAGAAACTTCTCGGTGGAATAAATCCCGACCGAGCCAAGGTCATCCAGCGATACGCAGGAGTAGGCGACCTGAAGGGTAGCTCCAGGAACGGCAAGCTTCTCTTCACGACAAATTGCTCCGTTTGCCATAGCTTCAAGGGCGAAGGCAACAAAGTCGGACCAGACCTCGCCACCTTCTCCGTCAAGCCAATCAACGACTGGCTAATCGGCATCCTTGACCCGAACCAAGCGGTGGAAACGATGTACACCACCTACCTCGTCATAAGCAAAGACGATTCCGCCATCACCGGCGTTCTTGCCTCGGAAACTGCCGGAGCCCTAATCCTTCGCAACGCATCAGGACAGGAGATGACCGTTCTCCGAAAGAACCTCAAGAGTGTCCAAGCCATTGGCCAATCCCTTATGCCCGAGGGACTGGAAACCGCCTTGAGACCGGAAGCCGTGGCCGACCTGCTAGCCTACCTCCGCACTCCTTAGCTCAAGCAACGAAGGACAAGGAACGTACGCTTGAAAAAAATCTAGGCAAAAGCCTTGCGGAGCATGGCTACGCTCTTGGCGACTCCCTCGTCGGCGGGTGCCTTGCCCTCGAACTCGATCGATACATACCCCTTATAACCGACCTTCCGAAGTATGGCGGCGATACGATCATAGTCTAGGTTGAGAGTGTACCACTCCCCTCCCCCATAATATGTCTTGGCCTGCACGAAGGTGGTCTTCGGGGCGATTTGCTCCAGCTTGTCGTAGGGGTTCTCTAAAAAATTTCCGGTATCCATAAGCACACCCAACCAAGGAGATTTTATGGCGTTGGCAATATGCAGCAGACCTTCGGGTGTACGGGTAAGACCCCAGTGGTTCTCGAGGGCGAGATGCACCCCGCATTCGGCGGCTTTCGGCAAGAATTCCTCGATACAGTCGATGCACCAACGAAATCCATCTTCCAAGGTATAGCCCTTGAGAATGGGTTCATTGCCACGCAACTCCATGAGGTGATCGAAGTTTTTAGCTGTGCCCCAACGCCCAGAGTTAAGCCGAATGCATGGAATGCCCATTTGATAAGCGAGCTCGATGCACTTCTTGGTATGCTCGACATTCTGCTTGCGAGAATCTAAGTCGGGGGAAACGAAGTCTTGGTGAATGGATAAGCTTATGATGTCGACCCCGTTAAGAAACGCATGCCGTTTCAGTTTCTGCAAGTATTCGGGTTTTTCCGAATCCATTTGCCGATGAAGGATGTCTACGCCCTCCACTCCAAGTCGAGCAGTCTTGTCGATCACTGTCTCGATGGACACCTTAGGGGGTCTGAAATGCCAGTAGGAATAGCTGGAAATCCCCAGTTTCACTTGGCCCGACTCTTCAGAAACCGTCTTGGCGACCGAGCTTAAAGGGGCAACCAGAACGGGCAATGCCCATGCAGAGCTCAAGAACTTGCGACGTGCTAAAGTAGACATACCTTACAGGAAGGCTCCGCGAGCCATATTTGGCAAGACGTTAAGATTCATTTTTCAAAAACACAGAATGGCAAGAAGTCAAAAACCACCCGAACAAAGACCAGTCATTTCAAATAGCGCAACTTTTCTACAATATCCGTCGTTACACCTCAAACCTGCCCCAGTTGTAAAGTGGGCATTCATTCAAACCAAAATACATAAAGATAATGAAGAAACTCATCATACTGCTTACCGCTTGCGCCATCGGACTCGGGTCCGCTTTTGCCGCTGAAAAGAAAGAAAAGACCGAAAAGGGTAAAAAGGAACGTCCCGCCCATACAGAAGAGCAAAAAACCTTGCTCAAGGAGATCAAGGAAAAGTACGATGCCAACAAAGACAAGAAGCTAGACAAGGAAGAACGTGCCAAAATCTCCGACGAGGACAAGAAACGCATGCAAGATGCAGGTCTTGGAGGAAAAAAGAAAGGCGGAAAGAAAAAGGAAGAAGCTGAAAAGTAGGCTCTGATCCAGATACTTTTCCATTTTAAAGCGGGACTCTTTTTTTGAGAGTCCCGCTTTTTTATTTGTGGATAAAAGTTAAGGCTAAATAATAACAATATAATACTAATGAAAAAAGTGTTTCAGCTTAGACCTTCGGATAAACGCGAATCGTAACGCGGATTCCTGAAATGAACGACCTTCGGCAAATTCGGTTTTCAGAAGCAAAGCGAGCGGCGACCGTGCAACCGCCCGTCATCCCGATCGTAGGCGAATGGACGCGAGACAATCCGGGAACAATTTCTCTGGGTCAAGGCGTAGTGAGTTGGGGACCACCGGCAACCGCCTATGAGGGAATCGATCGATTTCGCGAAGACGGCGAAAACCACAAGTACAAGCTCGCCCAAGGCATTCCTCCCCTACTCGATCTAATTGGAGAAAAGCTGAAAGTCGAAAACGGGATCGAACTCGACCCGAAGGACAGAGTCTTCGTCACCGCCGGAGCCAACATGGCCTTCCTCAACGCCATTCTCGCCATCGCCGACGTAGGTGACGAGATCATCCTGCCGGCACCATTCTACTTCAACCACGAAATGGCCGTGACCATGTTGGGGTGCAATCCGGTTGTCGTTCCTACCGACAGCAATCACCAACTGGACTTGGACGCCCTGCGCTCAGCCATCTCGAAACGAACTCGCGCCATCGTCACGACATCTCCGAACAACCCCTCGGGCGCCGTCTATCCGGAGGAAGACCTGCGAGCCGTCACCGCGCTATGCCGGGAGTTCGGTCTGTTCCACATAAGCGACGAAGCGTACGAGTACTTTACTTTCGATGGAGCCAGTCACTTCTCTCCTGGTTCAGCCAAAGATGCGGACGAGCACGTAATCTCGCTTTTCTCGCTATCCAAGGCCTATGGCTTCGCGAGTTGGCGGATTGGCTATATGGCGCCCCCTCCCCAACTCATTGACGCCGTAAAGAAGATACAAGACACAAACCTCATCTGTCCGCCGGTCGTTTCTCAATTCGCAGCCTTAGAAGCAATGCGAACGGGTCGAGCCTATTGCGAAGAAAAGTTGGTAGAAGTTCAAAATGTTCGCAATCTCGTCATCGAGAGACTTGCCGGGTGGGAAGAATTCGCGACGACCGCGCCTGCAAAAGGAGCCTTTTACTTTCTCCTCAAGATAAAAACGGATCTCAAATCTCTTTCCGTTGCGCAACGCCTCATAGAGGAATACAAAGTAGCTGTGATCCCTGGTTCCGCCTTCGGTTTGACTAAAAACTGCTTCCTCCGCATCGCCTATGGTGTGCTAGACCGTTCAACCTGTGAAGAAGCCTTGGACCGACTGGAAAAAGGTCTGGCGGCAATTACGAGTTAGTTTTTCTGCTTTCCTCTCCCCGCATTATATCTACATCATTCCCCCATGAAGGTTCATGCCGTACAACTCGATCAAGTTTGGGAAGACAAGGAGGCCAACTACGAAAAGGCCACTCGACTAATAAAGCAAGCAGGGGTAAACCCGGGAGACTTTATTGTTCTGCCGGAAACCTTTCCCACCTGCTTCAGCATGGACGTTGAGCTCACCACGAAGGACGAGCCGAAAAAAACCGAGAATTTCCTCTCCGAACTAGCCCGCAGACACAGAGTATGGGTAACTTCCGGAATGACTATTCCATCGGACACCGCCAGCAAGGGTCGTAACGTTTCGGTCACCTTTTCACCCGAGGGAGAGCGAGTCGGCTTTTATGCCAAGACACATCCTGCCGCCATCTACGGGGAACACGAAAGCTATGAAGCGGGGGACGAGGTAGTGACCTTCCCACTGGGTGACTTCACGGTCTGCCCATTCATTTGCTATGATCTTCGATTTCCCGAGGTTTTCCGGATCGGGACAAGTAGAGGCGCCAACCTATTCACGGTCATCGCCAACTGGCCGGCCGTTCGCATCGAGCATTGGGTCACTCTGTTGCAAGCCCGAGCGATCGAGAACCTAGCCTATGTGATAGGCGTAAACCGGACCGGGGAAGACCCCCAGCTAGAGTACTGCGGTCGCACGGTAATCATCGACCCCCACGGAAAAATTCTTACCGACGCGGGGGACGCGGAAACCATAGTATCTGCCGAAATCGATTTGAACGTGGTGATGGAATGGCGACGGAAGTTTCCCGTACTTGAGCACGCAAGAGAGGATTTCAACCCGAGGGGATAACGACTACCTTCGGTTATTCCTTCGCCCAAAGTGATTTTGGCATATTCGCCTTAGCCAAAATAGTGTCTAGCTTGGCGAGTTCCTCGGCAGTGAAATCGGTGTGCTTGGCCGCTTTCACGTTTTCCAGAATTTGCTCGGGGCGACTAGCTCCGATCAGAGCACTAGTAACGCGTGCGTCCCGAAGTACCCATGAAAGGGCCATTTGCGCAAGAGTTTGCCCCCGTGCATTGGCATGGTCGTTCAGTTCACGAATAACCCGAAGATTCTGGTCATTCACTTCAGACTTACGCAGGGGAGAATGTTCCAGAGATGCCCTGGACCCATCTGGTATGCCGCCTAGATACTTGTCGGTCAGCAATCCTTGAAACAGCGGACAAAAGGCGATCATTCCGAGACCCGTTTCGCCACAGGCATCCATCAACCCGTTTTCAACCCAACGATTCAACATCGAGTAGTTCGGTTGGTGGATGGCAAGGGGAGCAAAACCGTTTTGACCGCAAACCTTTACGGACTCTCGAGTTTGGTCGGCAAGGTAACTGCTTATACCCACGTATAGGGCTTTGCCTTGAGCCACCGACGAATCAAGAGCTCCGAGGGTTTCCTCAAGTGGTGAATTCGGGTCAAAGCGATGGGAATAGAAAAAGTCGACGTAATCCACTCCAATTCGCTTCAGGGATTGATCCAAGCTCGCCAAAAGATACTTTCGGGATCCCCATTCGCCATAGGGTCCGGGCCACATGTCGTAACCTGCCTTGGTTGTGATCAGGATTTCGTCTCGAGGCAAATCCTTGAGAATTTTGCCGACGTTCAACTCGGCCGATCCGTACGGCGGGCCATAGTTATTGGCTAAGTCAAAGTGCGTGACACCTGCATCAAAAGCAGTGTAAATCATAGCCCGTTGTTCTTCGGTCACTATGTCTCCGCCGAAATTGTGCCAACAACCCAAGGTAATTGCCGGCAGTTGTATTCCCCATCGTCCACACCGACGATAGGGCATACGTCCGTCATAGCGCTTGAGATCAGGTAAGTAAGGATGGCTGGTCATAGACATTGAAAAAGCCTTTGCTAGTTAATTTGTCAACGTTGTCGTCACCATCAAAAAGGAATCCGACAAGGCAGATTTGCACTTTACGGAGAAGTAGGGCAATGACAGGGTGAACGCATGTTGAAAACAGAAAGGCTTACAAGGAAAGGTATGACCTTACCCGCACAACAAACTCGCACCATGCGAAAACTAAGTTTCGCCATGACCTGCCTTCGCCTATGGTTGTTCGTGCTTACCTTCGCTTTGGTCGAAGAAAGTTTTTCCGAAGTGAAGCAAGTGCAGTTCAACCGGGACGTGCGACCCATCTTGTCCAACCATTGCTTTGCCTGCCACGGGCCCGACGAAAAGCAACGCAAAGCTAAGCTAAGGTTGGACCTCAAGGAAAGTTTGTTCGAGAAACGTAAAAACGTCTTGGTTGCAATTGGAAAACCCGGAGCGAGTGAATTGTTTCTTAGACTCAGTCACTCAGACCCCGAGGAACGCATGCCCCCGGAGGATTTCCCAAAACAGCTGAAGATGTCTCAAGTAAACTCGATAAAGGCATGGATCGAACAAGGAGCGCCATGGGAAGATCATTGGTCTTATACACCGCCAAGAATGCCTTCTCTTACGGAAAAAAAGAAAAATCTTTCTCCCATCGATCATTTCATCCTCAAGCGACTTAACAAATCCGAACTTTCGCCTGCTTTACCAACCGATTCAAGAACCCTTGTGCGACGCCTGCATCTCGACCTTATTGGTCTCCCACCTGCTCCTTCAGTCGTCGAAGCATTTGCGACCAATCCTTCACATCAAGCATTCACCAAGTTGGTCGACAAGCTCCTCGGCTCCCCTCACTTTGGCGAAAGGCTCGCCCTGCCTTGGTTGGACCTTGCCCGCTATGCCGATTCCGTGGGTTACCAAAAGGACAGGCTTCGAGATTGCTGGCTCTACCGCGATTACCTCATTCGGGCCTTCAACGAAAATAAACCCTACGACCAATTCGTGATCGAGCAATTGGCGGGCGACTTGCTCGAGGGCGACCCTCTTGAGAAAAGAAGCTGGCTCATTGCATCGGGTCTCAATCGGATGAACCAGACAACGAGCGAGGGAGGGGCCCAGTCCAAGGAATACGTGGCAAAGTACGCCGCCGACCGTGTTCGCAACACAGCCGCAATATTCCTCGGTTCCACCATGGGTTGCGCCGAATGTCACGATCACAAATACGATCCCTTTACCACGAAAGACTTCTATGCCTTTGCCGCCTTTTTCGCCGACATCAAGGAGCGGGGAGTGGGCTACCCGGAACACACCGCAATGCCAACCTATGCGCACCTTGACGAGTGGGCCGATTTACAAAACCAAATGACCGCACTGCAGGTCCAAGTGAAAGACATCGTCCTCGCAGACGAGAAAAAAGTTCTAGATGAAAAAATCAACGCCATAAAAGACCGCATAGCAAAGGTCGCCGACCCCAAGAAATGGCCAAAAACATTGGTCTCCCTAAGGTCGACACCGAGAACGGTGCGAATGCTTCCACGAGGCAACTGGCTGGACGAATCCGGTCCTATTATGTCTCCCGCCGTACCCACCTTTCTCGGCAAACTCGACATAGGCAAACGACGGGCTACTCGTCTCGATCTCGCCCGCTGGATTGTCTCACGAGAAAATCCCTTGACGGCTCGCGTCTTCGTTAATCGCATATGGAAACAATTCTTCGGCAAAGGCCTCGCCCGCAACCTCGACGACCTAGGAGCGCAAGGCGAAAGACCCACCCACCCGAAGCTGTTGGATTGGTTGGCGGTAGAGTTCATGGAGAACGACTGGGATATAAAGCGACTCATACGCCAAATCGTTACAAGCGAAGCCTACCGGCGATCATCCAATCATCCCGCCTCCACAAAACTTGATCCTGAAAACCGTCTGCTAGCACGACAAGGCGCTTTTCGTCTGGAGGCGGAACTCATCCGAGACAACGCTCTCGCCATAAGCGGTCTCTTAGTTCCGAAGATCGGTGGTCGCAGCGTAAAGCCCTACCAACCCTCCAACTACTGGTATCGCCTCTACAACTCGGGGAAATACGTTCAGGACAAGGGCGAGGAACTCTACCGCCGTGGCATTTATACTCTTTGGCGCAGATCTTTCTGGCATCCCAGCCTACAAGCTTTCGATGCCCCAGCACGCGAAGAATGCGTGGCGGAACGACCGATATCGAATACACCGCAACAAGCTCTTGTTCTCCTAAACGACCCCACTTACGTAGAGTCCGCCCGCCTCTTCGCCGAACGCATTCTCGCCTCCCACACGCAAGATTTCACCCGGTTCGAGCTTGCCTTCCGATTCGCCTTGGCTCGTTCGCCAAACAATGAAGAAAGACTGATCCTGCAAAAGCTTTTAGCAAAAGAACGCTCCGTCTACTCGGAAAACAAAAAAGCTGCCCTAGCTCTTATCAATACGGGTGAAAAACCGCACAACAAGACAATCGACCCGGCTGAACTAGCTGCATGGACTTCAGTGGCCCGGGCGATTCTCAACCTTCACGAAACCATCACAAGGAACTGATCTTCATGCAAACGCTTGACAGTAACATTTGTCGACGATCCTTCCTCGGCCAAACAGCAGCCGGTCTGGGAGGAGTCGCCTTAAATTCTCTGCTCCAAGCGGAACAATCTCCAACGCAAGCCTTGATGAGTCTAGCTCCCAAAGCCAAGCGAGTCATATTTCTCTACATGGCCGGCGGCCCCTCACACTTGGAAAGCTTCGACTATAAACCCATGCTGGAAAAGATGAATGGCCAGGCCATGCCGGACAGCTTCACCAAGGGTCAACCCATCGCGCAATTACAAGGGAAGAAACTGACCTGCCGAGGACCCTACTTCAAATTCAGCCGACACGGCGAATCAGGTCAACAAATCAGCGATGTCTTTAAACATATTCCGAAGGTAGCGGACGACATTTGCATCATCAGATCGATGCACACTGAGGCAATCAATCACGACCCCGCTCATACCTTCATGAACACGGGGACGGCCATAAGCGGTCGACCGGCCATGGGTTCATGGTTTCTGTACGGTCTTGGCTCGGAGTCCCAAGACTTGCCTGGTTTCCTCGTACTTACTTCAACCGGAGGTGGACAGAATCAACCCATCGCTTCGCGCCAATGGCATAACGGCTTTCTACCCGGACGACTGCAAGGCTCTCAATTTCATTCCACGGGTGATCCCGTTCTGTATGTTCGCAATCCCGAAGGCGTATCCGAGAAGAGCCAACGCGACGTAATCGATGCAACGCAAGCTCTTAACAAAATTCGGGCAAGCCGACTGGAAGACCCCGAAATAGCTACGCGAATCAGCCAATACGAGCTTGCGTTCCGGATGCAGGCAAGTGTACCCGAGTTGGTTGACTTGTCAAAGGAACCGAAACAAATACTCGATCTATACGGCACCAAGGGAGCGGATGGTTCCTTCGCGGGAAATTGCTTACTCGCCCGTCGACTCGCCGAACGAGGAGTTCGTTTCATCCAACTTTACCACCGCGGTTGGGACCACCACAGCAACATAGAAAAAGGAATGCAGGCTACGACAAAGCTCGTGGATCAAGGTTCATCGGCACTCATTCAAGACCTCAAGCAAAGGGGTATGCTCGATGAAACATTAGTGGTTTGGGCAGGTGAATTTGGCCGTACGCCAATGGCTCAAGGATCGGGTCGCGACCACCACATGAAAGCCTTCTCGATCTGGATGGCCGGAGGAGGTGTCAAAGGGGGCGTCACATACGGCGAAACCGACGAGTTCGGATACAACCCGGCCGTCAATAAGATGTCTGTTCACGACCTTCACGCCACCATGTTATCCCTTGCTGGAATGGAACACGAAAAGCTCACCTATCGCTACCGCGGTCGCGACTTTCGCTTAACCGATGTCAAAGGCAAGGTCGTCCGTGAGATCCTAGTCTGAATCCACTTCCACATGTGGTTGCCCATTCCATGGTTCGGGAACATGGAAATACCATAAGAGTTCAGGGAACTTCAATGGAAGGGTGGACGAAAGTGATTGGAGAGCCACTATTCTCCCATACCAAAGAGCAATTGAATTAGCTAAAGAATTGACTGAAAGTGTTGTACTTGAAAAAAAACCTTTAAGGACTTAGGTCATTCAGTTTCGGCAGACACTGCTTCTTCGTCGGTCTCGGTTTGTTCGTTTAGATACTCCTTCACACTCAAGTCGCCGACAAAGGAAACGCCATCCCGGCGTTCCACCACATGGTAGCGCTCGACATACTTCTGAACCACGTGAATTTTGGCGTCGAGGGGTTGGACGATAAGCAGTTGAAGGTGAAACTCCTTAAACAAATCCAACAGGAATTCAGAGAACTCGTCGTCGGTCTTGCTAAACATTTCATCCACGGCAACGAGTCGGAAGGTTTCGGTTCTACGTCCACCCACGTCGATGCCATACTGGTAAGCTATGGCTGTCGCAAGGATGGTGGAAGCGAGGCGATTCTTCTCCCCTCCCGACTTCCCCGAAGCTCCCGAGTAACTTTGTCTCAAGTCCCCTTCCTTATAGAATTCATCAGCTCGGAAGCGAAACCAATTACGAACGTCGATGACTCGGGAGGTCCAAGATTCGTCATTCTCTAGCTCTGCCAAAAATTGCTCTACCCTATGATAACGCTCGCGACGGCGATCTCTTTCCTCTTCCGCCTCCAGATCTCCCTCGAGAGCGTGTCGACGCATGGTCTTGAAGCGACGGACGCCATCATCACCGGAATCTTCTGCCTTCAACTGAATATAAGTGCCTTCCTTACGATCGAATGTGACACGTGACAGGTGCTCGTTAAGCTCATCAATGCGTTTGCGAATCCGATCCCGGTGAGATTCCAGAGCTTCACTGAAACTGGAAACTTCCTCAGGGACTTGAACACGGAGTAATTGCTCAAAGCGTTCTTTATTTTTCGCGAGATCCTCGAGCTCAATCTGCTTTCTAACTTCCTCAAATGGATCAAAGGTCTTTTCATTGTAACCCTCCTCAAGATCGAGAGGTAATTCATCGCGAAAAGCCTGATTCTGAGGGGCGGCTACAAATCGTTGCATCGCGGCCACGTTCTGATCTCGAAATTTGTCGAGGGAAGATTCCAATTTCCGAATTTCATCCTCCATTGAATGAAGTGCGTTTCTTGCCGCCGATTCAATATCGTCAGGCTCTTCGGGGGGAACCCCAAAAGCATCCTCTATCTCCTGGAAAAGAGCTTCCACAACATTTTCACGCTGAGTCTCACCATCGTCATCCTCGATGCCTTTGACCGCTTCGGGGATTTGAAGCTCTTTCCTCGCATCATCAAGAAGCGATCGAAGATTCGTTATACGATCTTCGTTCCTTTCCGCTCGTGCCTCTACCCCACCAATTCGCCTCAAAATCTCGTCTCTCAATTCTTGTGAATCAGATAATTTTCGGGATGTCGAATCCAAGTCCTCCTTGAGCTTCCGAAGGACATCGGAACCACCAACTATCACACGTTCCTCATCTTCAAGATCAGCCATACGAGTGGCTATCCCGAGACGGTCGACATCGGAAAACTCTCCCGCACTGGAAACCAGTTGGGCGCCTGCCTTCAACTTCAATCGCAAATCAGTACGCTCGGAATCAGCTTCACGGACGGCTCGGGCTGCCTCATCTGCCCTTTCACGAAGAAAGGCAAGCCGCTCGTCCAGGGACCTTTGCTTAGGGTCCACGTCCCATCCCAAAATGTGGCGGGAAGCATCTTCTACGGGATACCTATCGTCCTTTTCGCGCAGCACCCCATCGGTTTTCACTAACCCCGAAAGGCAAAGAGCGTGAGGCATTTTATTAAATTCCTTATCGGGCTCATTTCTGCAAAGGTGAGGGAAACGGTCAGCCAATTCGGCTCGCAACCAGTTTTGACGACTTTCATCCAATTCGGTTCGCAGCGTTAATTTCGCAACAACCGAATCGTCGTGCAACTTAGGTTGCTTCGAATCGGACTTGGGGCAAACAAAGGCGAGCCGATTGCCTAATTCATTTTCGTGAAGAAAAGCTTCGGCTTTCTGAGCAAGTTTGGACGGGACTAAAACAGAAAGGGCAAAAGGACGCAACAGTCGCTCTATGACACCAGTCCATTTCTGCTCATCGGGCACAAGTTGAACGAGTTCGGCAATAAATGGGAGCTCGCCAACATCTCGATCCAAAGCAACGGCTAAACTGTCTCGAAGGCGAGAGAGCTCAACGGGAACGTTGGAGTTACCCTCGAGCAAGTGACTTCTCTGGGCCTCTAGTTTGGAGATGATTTCGTTGGTGTTTCGCAGACTATAGCCAAGGTCGGGGAGCACTTCGTCCAATTCGGAAACCCTAGCTTCATGACGTGGAAGTTTCTCCTGAAGTTCGTGACGCAAATCCAGAAAAGCCTCCTCTTCTTTAACGACGAGCCCACGCACCCACGAGCCTAGCAACCTCTCAAAAGTGGCAGCTCTCTTGGATACCATTTCACGCTTGTCGCGAAGGCGGTCTAATTCCGCACCTACTTGCTCTAGTCGGCGATTCTCGTCGCTATCCGACAAAACGCGTTCGAGGTGATGCACTTTTTCTCTCAGATGATCGACCTCTTCACGCGAACTCTTCAACCTAGCTCGCTCTGCTTCCTCACGATGCTTCAGTTCTTCTATACGTTCGATTCGACTCTCCAGTTCAGCATTGGCATAAAAAGGCTCAATCGTGGAACGCAATAATTCCGCTCGATCACGCTGGGTCAAAGATTCGATAAACTTCTCGTGCGTACCCTTGATTTGATCCAATTCATCCAACTGACTGGCTGCAGTCTCTATACGACGATGCGTACCCCTCATGTCATCGAATCTAGCTTGCAGAGCCCCCCACTTTTCCCGCGCTCCTCCGTCGTCTCGCATATGCTCC
>JACKQG010004036.1_pt1 | contig 17350 bp, 18 predicted proteins | sample 8237621 | NCBI WGS metagenome assembly JACKQG01 (sample SAMN15677084, study PRJNA649215) | marine metagenome | biome: marine; feature: Black Sea; material: saline water; isolation source: suspended particulate matter (SPM) from the Black Sea western gyre | collected 2013-06-09/2013-06-10 | depth...
GGGGCTGCAAAGGCGGGACGGGTGCGGAAAATGCCCCTTGACGGGAAAGGATGGCCTACGTGCCAACTACCCCTTCGGCATGTTCGCCGTGCCCCGCGAAGAGGTGTTGCGGGTTCACGCCTCATCGGGCACCACCGGCAAGCCGACCGTCGTCGGCTACACCAAAGACGATGTCGATATTTGGTCGCAACTGATGGCCCGCTCCATGGCCTGTGCAGGTGCACTGCCCGATGACATGGTCCATAACGCCTATGGATACGGGCTGTTTACGGGCGGCCTTGGTGCTCATTACGGGGCCGAAGCGCTAGGCTGCACAGTGACTCCGGTTTCGGGTGGCTTCACCGAGCGTCAAATCGTCCTGCTTGAGGACTTTGGCGCCCGGGTTTTGTGCGCTACCCCGTCTTATGCGCTCAATATTGCCGAAATGGCAGAACGTTCGGGCGTCGATATCAAGAACTTACCGCTCGCGGTTGGTATCTTCGGGGCCGAACCGTGGAGTGAGTCCATGCGCAAGGAACTGGACGAGCGCCTGGGGATAAGGGCCGTCGATATTTACGGCCTGTCCGAGATCATGGGACCGGGTGTGGCGGCTGAATGTATTGAAGTGCGAAACGGTCTGCATGGTTGGGAAGACTGCTTCCTTTTTGAAACCATTGATCCCGAAACCGGGGCTGTACTGCCCATGGGCGAGGTTGGTGAACTGGTCATTACAACTTTGACCAAGTGGGCCCAGCCGATGCTCCGTTACCGGACCCGTGATGTGACCCGCCTTGAAACCGCGGCGTGCGAATGCGGCCGCACTCATCTTAGGATCATGCGCATTACCGGGCGCAACGATGACATGCTGATTATTCGTGGCGTCAATGTCTATCCGTCTCAGGTCGAGGCGTTCCTTATTGGCCAGCCGGGCATCGAGCCCCATTATCAACTGGTCCTTCAGCGCGAAGGCAATATGGACACCCTGACTGTCGAAATTGAAGCCAGTCCGGATGTTGAGCCAAGCGGCTACGATGACATTGGAAAAAATGTCGAGCATGTGATCAAATCCCGTGTCGGGGTGACATGCCGGGCGGTCGTCCTGGCCCCGGGTGAAGTGCCGCGTTCGGAAGGCAAGGCGGTGCGTGTCCGTGACATGCGGCCTAAAGACTGACGGGCCTTAAATGCCCAGGTAGGCTTCGATGACTTTCTCGTTGGACAATAGCTCCTTGCCGGTACCCGACAGGGTGATTTGTCCGGCCTCCAGGACATAAGCCCGGTCGGCGATTTCCAGGGCCATGAAGGCGTTTTGTTCGACCATGAAGATGGTCGTCCCGGCGGCGCGAAGCTGGCTGACGATTTCAAAAATCTCATCAACAAGAAGCGGCGCTAACCCCATGCTGGGCTCATCGAGTAGCAGAATACGCGGCTTTGCCATCAGGGCGCGGCCCATTGTCAACATTTGCTGCTGGCCCCCTGACAAGGTTCCTGCCATTTGGTGGCGTTTTTCCTTGAGCACAGGAAAACGGGTATACATTTCCTCAATGGTTCGCGCTGCTTCTGCACGCTCCCGGGTATAGGAGCCCAGTATCAGGTTGTCCTCAACCGACATGGGGCCAAACACCTGCCGACCTTCCGGCACCTGGATAACGCCCAATTTGACCCGCCGGGAAGACGAAAACGAGGTAATCTCCCTTTTCGCTAACATGACGGATCCTTCGCTGGCTGGCTGAACGCCCGATATGGTGCGAAGCAGGGTTGTTTTGCCAGCACCGTTTGCGCCGACCAGAGCAACCAGTTCACCTTCGTCGACATCAACATCAATGCCGCGAAGGGCCTTGATGCGCCCGTACTGGCTTGAGAGGTTCCGGATTTCCAGCAACATTTATCGGGCCCTCCGTCTGTGTCCCAAATAAGCCTCAATGACATCCGGGTTCTTGCGGATTTCCTCGGCTGTGCCTTCGGCCAGTTTGCGACCACTGTCGAGAACCAGAATATGGTCGGATACACCCATCACCAGTTTCATGTCGTGCTCAACCAGAATAACCGTAATGCCTTTTTCAGCGACCCGCTTGATCAGGTCGTCAATTTCACTGGTTTCCGACGGGTTCAGACCCGCCGCCGGTTCATCAAGCAAAAGGACGGCGGGCTCACTGGCCAGGGCGCGGGCAATTTCCAGCCATTTAAGGGCACCGTAGGGCATGGAGTCGGCGTCGCTTCCGATAAACTTTTCAAGACCCACATCACACATAATCTGTTCGGCCCGTTCGCGGCATTCGCGCTCGCCACGTTTGATCGAGGACAGACCAAAAAGGGCCGGTAGAAACCGGCTGTCGGTCTTCAGGTGATTGCCGACCATGACATTCTCAACGGCACTCATGTTGAAGAATATCTGCAAGTTTTGAAAAGTGCGCGAAATACCGTACTTCGCGAGCTCAAAAGTGGGGATGTTGGTAATATCCCTGTCGTTGAAGAAAACCCGTCCCGAACTTGGGCTGTAAACACCGGTGATTAAATTAAACAGGGTCGTTTTCCCAGCCCCGTTCGGGCCGATAATGGAATGAATGGTGCCCGGAATGACGCTAAAGCTCATGTTTTCAACAGCGTGAACGCCGCCAAAGGACATGTTCAGGTTTTCGACGCGAAGCATGCTCATTTGCGCCACCTGTTGAAAGCGGATTGCAGGGTTGGGACAAGGCCGCGCCGCATGAAAATCATGGTGATCATCATCGCCGCCCCGAACACCAGCATTTCGTAGTCATGGAAGACGGTCAGCAGTTGCGGAAGCAGGGTCAACACGGCTGCCCCGACAACAGCCCCGAAAACAGACGCCATACCACCCAGCACGACCATGGTCACAAGCTCAATGGAGTGGAAGAAATCGGCTTCCGACGGTGTCAGGAAACCGGAATAATGGGCGAACAGGGAGCCTGCGACACTTGCGAATACGGCCGAGACGACAAACACCAGGGACTTGTACCTGGCCACATCGACACCGGCGACAGACGCTGCCACTTCTGATCCATGGACGGCGCGCAGGGCCCGACCCACAGGTGAATTAATCAGGTTTAAGGCCAGCCACACCGCGATCAGCAACAGTCCGCCGACCATCCAGTACCAGGTCAACTCATTTCCCGGTTCCCAGCCAAAGACGGAAAAGGCGTCGACGGGCATGCCGTCGGGGCCACCTGTCAAATCGCCTTCCTGGTTCAGGACAATGGAGATGACGATACCCATACCCAGCGTTCCCATGGCCAGGTAATGACCACGTAATTTCATCACCGGGCGGGCGAGAATATAAGCCAGGACACCGACAAACACCGCCCCTGCTATCAATGCAACAAGGGGCGGCCAGCCATGGATGCTTACCAGAATGCCCGAAAAATAAGCCCCCAGCCCAAAAAATCCGGCATGACCCAGACTGATCTGCCCCGTATAACCGATCAACAGATTGAGGCCGACACAGACGATGGCGTTGATGCCAACCAGAATGACGACGTCAAAATAAAAGCTGTTGGGAAGGAAAGCGGGCAGGATGGCAATGACAAGGGCCAGGCTCAGGATTCCGCCAGTTTCTGGTTTCGATAAGGCGTTCATACCCGTTCCGTTCCGCGTCCGCCAAACAGGCCGTTCGGCATCAGGAAAAGAACGGCCAGAATGATGATAAAAGCGACTGCGTCCTTGTAGGCTGAAGAAATATAACCTGCGGTCATCGCCTCGCTGATGCCGACGAGCAGGCCTCCGGCAATGGCTCCCATGGGCTTGCCAAGCCCGCCCAGCACCGCAGCGCAAAACCCTTTCAGGCCAAGCATGATGCCGACGCCCGTATAAGTCAGTGATATGGGTGCGATCAGAATGCCGGCGGAGGCACCAAGCAAGGCCGACAGCCCAAAGCTCATCAGCAGGACCATGGACGTATTGATGCCCATTAATTTGGCGGCCAGTGGATTGTGGGATGTGGCGATAATCGACTTGCCGGTCATGGAGTGGTTAAAAAACATGTGCAAGGCGATGACAATGACAACTGTGCAGCCAAGAATCCATAAACTTTGCGGCAGGATAGATGCGCCGCCGATCATGATTGGGTCACTGCCTGAAAACGAGGCAACGCTATGAAAATTACGATCCCAGACCAACTGGGCAGCCCCTCTTAGAAAGATGGAAGCCCCGATGGTGATAATAATCAAGGTAACGATGGGGGCGTCGCGGGCCGGTTCGACAGCAAACCTTTCCAGGCCGAAACCAACAATCACTGTCAATGAAACGGCTAACAAAACCGCCAACGGCATGGGTAATCCCAGGCCAATAAAAAAGACCGTGCCCATGCCACCAAGCATGACGAATTCGCCTTGTGCGAAATTGATGACGTTACTGGCATTGTAAATAATGGCAAAGCCAAGGCCAACGAGGGCGTAAATGGCGCCGACGGTAATGCCGGAAAACAGAAACTGTAGGAATTCTGCGAACATATGTCAGATTATGCCATAAAAGTGGCTCCCCCATACGGAAATGAGGGAGCCATTTTCTACAAAACAGGAAGGCTTATTTCAGCATCTTCCAGTCGCCATCCTTCACTTCGACCATGACGAAGGAAGCCTCGTCGAGTCCTAGGTGATCGGTCGGTGACATTGTGTAAATGCCGTCAACGCCAATGAAGTTGTTGGTTTTTTCAAGCTCTGCAAGAACAGCGGCCTTATCAGTCGTGCCTGCCCGGGTGATTGCTTCAACAGCAAGCATTAGGCCGTCGTAAGCGTGTCCGCCGAAGGACGAAATTTCGCTACCGGTTTTCGCTTCGTACATTTTTTTATAAGCACTAGCGACTTTCTTTTGCGGATGACTGTCCGGCAAGGCATCGACAACAACCAGGGCCGCCGCTGGAAGGCGAACCCCCTCGGCACCGCCATCGGCGTTCTTGATGAAGGACTTGGATGCTGATCCGTGGGTTTGATAATGCGGGATGTCGACACCCAGTTGTTTGAAGTTTTTGGCGACAATAGATGTCGCGCCGCCAAAACCGCAATACAGCATGGCTTGTACCCCAGCGGAATTTTTAATTTTGGTGATCTGGGCGGTCATGTCGGTGTCACCCTTGCCATGGGTCTCATCGGCGACAACGCCCATACCGGCACCATCAGCCAGGTCGAGGACATTCTTGCGGCATGACTTGTCAAATCCACCGCTGCCCGAAAGCAAGCCAATTTTCGAAATACCGCGGCTTTTCATGTCGTTATAGATTTTCTGAACAGCCAGAGTGTCCGTATGGGGTGTTTTGAAGACCCATTTTTTGACCGGATTGATAATGACGCCAGCGCCACCAAATGAAATGAAGGGAATTCCCGCTTTTTCAACGATGGGAATAACCGCCATGGTCGCGCCGGTGGTCGAACCGGCCAGAAGAATGTCAACCTTGTCGTCGCTGATCAAACGCTTGGCAAAAGGAACGGCCTTCTTCGGGTCGCCGCCGGAATCATAAACAATAAGCTCAAGCTTGCGGCCAAGAACGCCGCCTTCGGAATTGATTTTCTCGACGTACATATCGAGGGTTTTCTTTTCCGGGTCGCCAAGGAACGACGCGCCACCTGTAACGGCTAAAAACGAACCGATCTTGATGGTCTCTTCGGCTTTTGCACTGCCTGTTGCCAGGCCAATGGCGCTAACCGCAACGAGGGCCGTGAGTCCGGCCTTTTTGAAAAGCGATTTCATCCTGATTTTCCTTCCTGTTGTAAGGGTACTATGCGTTCGCATTGTTTTTTAATATGTCTTCTAGTACCAAATTACTGGAATTAGAGGATTCCCACAACGTTTTTGTGGAAAAACAGGCCAAATTATAATTCATCCTTGGCCTGGGCTATGGTTTGCATCAAGCCTTGAGCGCTTGTGTCTTCCGGCTTGTGGGCGTCAAGGTAATACTCAAACAGCGAAATGAAGTTTTCGACCGTATGATTGGGATCCTTGGGCGATTGCTCGGAACGAAAAAAAGCATAGGCTGAAAAATTGGCCGCCGCGTGGCGCAGGCTTTCAGCAACGTCTTCCACTGGGTGGCCATCCCCCATGGCGTCATTCGCCAGATTGATGATGTAGTTGGACAGGGAAACCTGTTCGGATTCCGGATTATCGTCTGACGTCATGGCGTAGCCTCGGTGGTTAGGGTTATGTTGTAATCGTCTCAAACCCTAATCAAAACCCGTCTTTAATAAAATATATTTCTATTAGTCAGGGGACAGGCCGTGGTCCGCGTTTGACATTCGGGACAAGCTGGTCCGATAGTACTGGCAAGATTTCCGACAATACGCCAGGACGATACATGACAGATCAGCCAGCCGTGAAAAAGCCAGACGATATTCCCCGGACCATGGATATCGGCGTTGTTCTTGAACGTCGTGATATTGATAACCGGTGGGCCGATCATGAATGGAAACTTGTCGGTGTCATTCCAGGCGGCGCGGATATGGAAGACTGGCAGGTGCTGCATCAGGGTGATGGCTGGAGCCATTTCTACGCTGGCAAGATGCAACTGGAACTGTTCCCCCGGGAAACCGAAGGCTACAAAGTCAATCTCAGCCAGTCACCGCCGCAGGTTTTTGTCGTTCTGCGCCCGGAAGAAGAAGGCGCCCATGAACACGAGGTGACGGCTTTCGAAGCGACACTGTGCCCGTTCGAGGCCGAGGGCTACGATGAGAGCGGTGATGAATGGGTTGAGGGTGTCCAGATGCCGGAAATTATCCAGGCCTGGGCGCAGGCATTTGTCGAGCGTTATCATGTGGATGTGCCGTTCAAGAAACGCAAACGCGAAGCCTATGACCCCCGAAAGGCACGTGGTGAACGCAGGCCTCCCGGGAGACAAAATGGCTGATAAGACATTTATTAACAGGTGGTCGCGGACCAAACTGGCTAACACCGACAAGGGTGACGAGCTTGATCTGCTTGCCGAGGCACCCGCGCAATCCGCGTCCCTTCCTGCCGATCCCGGTGATGAAGCCGCAACGACGGAGGAGCCAATACCGCCCGATTTGCCGTCCATCGAGTCCCTTGACAGGGATTCCGATTACACGGTTTTTCTGGGTGAAAATGTGCCTGAAGAACTGGCCCAAAAAGCGTTACGTAAACTGTGGACCAGCAACCCGGCCTTCGCCAATCTGGACGGCCTCAATGATTATGACGATGACTATTCGGCGTTGGGCATTGTCGAAACCGTTGTCAAGACGGCGTACAAGGTCGGCAAGGGACTTGTCACTGAAGATGAAGCTGAAATAGTAGATGAAGCCGAAATAGAAGATGAGATGGCAGAAGATGAACCGGTAGCTGAAGAGCAGCCTCCGCAAGAGGAAACCGGGGATTTGCCGGATGATCAGACATCTCAAGAGGTCGCCCGATCCGAATCGCCGGTTCCGCATGGTGGAAAAGCTTAATATTAGAAAAATGTAAGGTAATAGCCTTTGTAAGGGTTTATGGCTACTGGAGCCTATGCCCATTTTGCTCATTTTAATAATTCAAATTGACTCGATGCCGAGAGTTCTTCCAAATACATGGATAAATGGTCGTTTTTCTGCTATAAGCTAAAGGCTAAAATAGAGAACAACTAGCCATAACACAAAAGCCTCGGAGGGGCTGTTATGAGTGAAGGTCGGGGAGGCCAAATTTCACAGACTGAGGGCGATGACGAAGTTCTGCGCGCTCGTTTCTATGCCCTGCTCTCGAACCTCCTCACAAAACCTCCGACCCCTGAAACCATCGATATGTTGCGTTCCATCGAAGGTGATGACAGCCCGATGGGAAAAGCACTGGGGGCCCTGGCTGCCGCTGCCCGAAAAGCCACGCCAGAGGACATAGAAGAAGAGTTCACCAAGTTGTTTTACGGGGTTGGCGCGGGTGGCGAACTGTTGCCCTATGCCTCCCATTACCTGACCGGACTGCTTTATGACAAGCCGCTGGCTGCCTTGCGCGGTGAGATGTCACGCCTGGGCTTGAAGGGCGACCCTAAAGCGACGGAACCCGAAGACCACATCGCAACCGTACTGGAAGTCATGCACACGCTTATCCTTGGTCATCGCGGACCGGATGGTGACGGTTGCCAGCAATCTTTTTTCAGAGCCCATCTCTTGTCGTGGGCACCAATGTTTTTCACTGATCTTGAAGAGGCGGAAAACGCATCACTGTACGTGCCGGTCGGAACGATTGGCACGTTGTTGATGGAAATTGAAGAACAGGCATTTGACATGGCAGCCTGACGGACCGGGCTGCAAAGGAACGTTAATTTTTTCCGGCATTCACCGGAATGAAAGTGGGAGAGCAAGATGATGAAGCAGAAAACCGAAATCAAACAAGAACGGCTGCCCAGACGCGAATTCCTTAAGGGTGCCGCCCTGTCAGCGGGCGCTGCCGCGGTTGCTGCCGTCGGCACCGCCCCGAAGGCCAGCGAGGCCGCCGGGGCGAAGCCTCCGTCAACGGGCGGTTATCAGGAAACCAACCATGTCCGCACATATTATTCCTTGGCACGGTTCTAGGGGGGAGAAAAGAGCATGTTGATTAAAAAAACCAGCGGAACATCAAAGAATTCACGGCTCAGCCAAGCCCTTGCCGGATCAATCGGCGGGGCAATTGATCGACGCACATTCCTGCGCAACTCGGGCCTGACGGCTGGCGGTGTGGCGCTGGCTTCAGCGGCGACATTGGGCCACGTTCAACCGGCTGCCGCACAGGCATCGGCTGACAAGAAAAAGCGTATTGCTTCCGTTTGCACCCACTGTTCAGTCGGCTGCGGGATTATTGCCGAAGTCGAAGATGGCGTCTGGACCGGTCAGGAGCCGGACTTCGACAGCCCGATCAATCTTGGTAGTCACTGCGCCAAGGGTGCCAGTGTTCGCGAGCACGCCCATAACGAGCGCCGTCTGAAATACCCGATGAAACTTGAAGGCGGAAAATGGAAGCGGGTTTCCTGGGACGAGGCAATCGGTGAAATCGGCGACAAGATGCTCGATATTCGCAAGACCTCAGGTCCCGATTCTGTCTATTGGTTGGGGTCTGCCAAGTTCAGTAACGAACAGTCCTATCTGTTCCGCAAGTTCTACGCTTACTGGGGTTCCAACAACGGTGATCATCAGGCTCGTATTTGCCACTCCACGACAGTCGCCGGTGTTGCCAACACCTGGGGCTACGGGGCGATGACCAACTCGTACAACGACATTCACAATTCCAAGGCGATGTTCCTGATCGGCTCCAACCCGGCTGAAGCCCATCCGGTTGCCTTGCAGCATCTGTTGAAAGCCAAGGAACAGAACAATGCGGCGCTGATTGTCTGTGATCCACGCTTCACCCGCACCGCGGCCCATGCGGATGAATTTGTCCGCTTCCGTCCCGGCACGGATGTCGCCTTGATCTGGGGTATTTTGTGGCATGTGTTCGAGAACAGCTGGGAAGACAAGGAGTTTATCCGCCAGCGCGTCTGGGGCCTGGATCAGGTTAAAAAAGAGATTAAAAAGTGGACGCCTGAAGAAACCGAAAGGGTCACAGGCGTTCCGGGTTCGCAGTTGAAGCGCGTCGCCCGGATCATGGCCAACAACCGTCCCGGTACCTTCGTTTGGTGCATGGGCGGAACCCAGCATACCAATGGCAACAACAACACCCGCGCTTACTGCATCATGCAGCTGGCCCTTGGCAATATGGGCAAGCAGGGTGGTGGCGCTAATATTTTCCGTGGCCACGACAATGTCCAGGGTGCCACCGATTTCTGCATCCTGTCCCATTCACTGCCTGGTTATTACGGCCTTGCGACCGGTTCATGGAAGCATTGGGCGCGCGTCTGGGAGACTGATTACAACTGGTTGAAGGACCGCTTTGCGACCCAGAAACTGATGGAATCAAAAGGTATCCCGGTTTCGCGCTGGATTGACGGTGTGCTCGAGAAGAAGGACAACATCGATCAACCCGATAACGTTCGGGCGATGGTGCTTTGGGGCCACGCGGTCAACTCGCAAACCCGCCTGCCGGAAATGAAAACGGCGATGGAAAAACTCGACCTGATGGTCATCATCGATCCGGTGCCGACCTTTGCTGCGGTTATTCCTGATCGCAAAGACGGTGTCTACGTCCTGCCGGCTTGTACACAGTTCGAAACCTATGGCTCGGTGACGGCTTCAAACCGTTCACTGCAATGGCGTGACAAAGTCGTTGAGCCGGTTTTTGAATCCAAACCCGACCATGAAATCATGTACATGTTCGCCAAGAAACTGGGCATGGACAAAGAGATGTTCAAGAACATCAAGGTCAATGGGAACGAACCCCTTGTCGAAGACATTACCCACGAGTTTAACAGGGGAATGTGGACCATCGGTTATACCGGCCAGTCGCCGGAGCGGATGAGAAAACAAATGGTCAACAAGGTCACCTTTGACAGGACCACTTTGCAAGCCAGAGGCGGCCCCTGCGATGGTGAATATTACGGTCTGCCCTGGCCTTGCTGGGGAACGGCGGAAATGGGTCATCCAGGAACACCTGTTCTTTATGATCCATCGAAACCCGTGGCCGAAGGCGGCCTGACCTTCCGGGCCCGCTTTGGCGTCGAAAAAGACGGTCAAAATCTTCTCGCCGAAGGTTCCTATTCAGTCGGTTCGGAAATCAAGGATGGTTATCCTGAATTCTCCATGGCCGTGCTCAAGAAACTGGGTTGGGACAAAGACCTGACGGACAAGGAAAAGGCCATCATGGCCAAGGGCGTTGGCGACAAGAGCAACTGGAAAACGGACCTTTCGGGCGGTATCCAGCGTGTCGCTATCAAGCATGGTTGTGCACCCTTCGGCAATGCCAAGGCCCGTACCGTGGTCTGGACATTCCCCGATCCGGTGCCCATCCACAGGGAACCCCTGTACACGCCGAGGCGTGATCTGGTCGCCGATTATCCGACCTACAAGGATACCCGGAACTACCGCCTGCCGACCCTTTACGAGTCAATCCAGAAGCAGGATTTTTCGAAGAAGTTCCCGACAATCCTGACAACAGGCAGGCTTGTTGAATATGAAGGCGGCGGTGATGAAAGCCGTTCCAACAAGTGGCTGGCCGAATTGCAGCAGGAAATGTTCTGCGAGGTCAATGCGGTGGATGCCAATAACGCCGGCATCAAGGACGGTCAGGATATGTGGCTCCTTAGCCCCGAAGGCGGCAAGGTTCTGATCAAGGCGATGATCACCGACCGGGTCGCCGCTGGTGTTGCCTTTATGCCATTCCACTTTGGCGGTCACTGGCAGGGTAAGGATCTCAGGGATAAATATCCGGAGGGCACTGATCCATATGTACTTGGTGAAGCGGCAAATATGTGTGGCACCTACGGTTACGACTCGGTGACGCAAATGCAAGAAACCAAAGTGACACTTTGTCGCATCGAAGCAGCTTGAGGGGAGCAAGAAAATGGCACGTATGAAATTTCTCTGTGACGCCGAACGCTGCATCGAATGTAATGGCTGTGTTACGGCATGTAAGAACGCCAATGAAGTACCTTGGGGCATCAATCGACGCCGGGTCGTCACCATCAACGACGGCAGGGCGGGTGAGCGATCCATTTCGGTGGCTTGTATGCATTGTTCGGATGCGCCGTGTATAGCGGTCTGTCCGGTCGATTGCATTTACGACACCGAACAGGGCGTTGTTTTGCATTCCAAGGATTTGTGCATCGGTTGTGGTTATTGCTTCTACGCCTGCCCGTTTGGCGCGCCGCAGTATCCCCAAGCCGGCAGCTATGGCTCGCGCGGCAAGATGGACAAATGCACCTTCTGCAACGGTGGTCCTGAAGAAGACTTCTCGATGGCGGAAAAAACCAAATACGGCGCCAATCGCCTGGCCGCAGGAAAGCTTCCGTTGTGCGCAGAAATGTGTGCGACCAAGGCCTTGCTCGGTGGTGATGGCAATGAAGTCTCCAATATTTATCGTGAACGTGTCGTGGCCCGTGGCTTCGGTTCGGGCGCATGGGGTTGGGGAACGGCCTACGAGCAAAAAGGCGGAAGTTGAGCAGGCTTGTCTGCCCCGTTACGAACGGGGCAGGCGCCTTCTCAAAGGAGCGACTGTAGTATGGCCGATATGCATAAGCGTGTGCTGTTCTTGGGGATGGTGACAGTGGTCGCTTTATCCCTGGGTGCTTGTCGTGAAGAAGAACAAGGGCGCTTGCTCAGTTTTCAGGCAGGCAAATATCTTGGCTCTAATCCTGACAAGACATTCAGCAAAGATATCACGGCCAGTTTACGTAACCGCACGGTCCACCAGTCCGGTGTCTCAAAACCGATTGGTGGGGCGAAGATATCAGGCTCTGCTTCTATCGATGGGGCGAAGTTGCAGTCCATGCGAATCAGGGCCTGGTCGCAGTCGGGAAGACAATAACGATGGGTAAACCGATGAAAGAAAGACCGACCTTCAAGCACTTGACCGTAATGGCGTGTTTGATGTTGTTGTCTGTCTGGGTCTTTGCCGCTGGAATGACCGGGTCTTTTGATTTGCAATCACAGGCTTACGCACAAACCGGTGGTAACGTTCCCGGTAAATCGCTGGGTAATCAGAGCGATTCCGATTTCTGGCGCAAGCTGCGGCGCGGCCAGCCTTTTAACCTTTCGGGAACGCCGGGCGGGGTGCAGGTTCTTATTCAGTCACCGGGGGAAGAGTGGCGGTCTTTAAGAAATGGTCCACTATCCTATTGGGGTGGCCTTATGATTCTTGTGTCCTTGGCCTTTGTTGTCGTGTTCTTCCTTGTTCATGGCCGTATCAAGATGACGGGTGGGCGAACGGGCAGGGCGGTACCCCGGTTCTCGCAACCTGAACGATGGATACACTGGTTTATTGCCAGCTTGTTTATTCTGCTGGCTATCACTGGCCTGTTTGTGATGTTCGGCCGTTACGTGATATTGCCGATTATCGGCCAGCAGGCGTGGTCTGCGTTTGCCAGCGCCTCGTTGCAGGCCCATAACCTGTTGGGGCCACTTTTCATTGTCGCCCTGATCATCATGCTGGGCGTCTACCTGAAGGATAATATCTGGCAGAAGGGTGATTTGACCTGGGTGCTGCAGGGCGGTTTCTTTTCCAAGGGCCACCCACCAAGCTGGAAATATAATCTGGGTGAAAAATTCTGGTACTGGTTGCTGTTCTTTGCCGGTTTGGCGATTTCCGGTTCGGGCTTATTGCTTGATTTCCCGTGGCTGGCCGAACGTGTTCAACAATTACAGCTGGCGCACCTGATCCACGGCGGGTCAGCGGTTATTCTTATCGCCGTTTCGCTTGTTCACATCTATTTGGGCACAATTGGAGTCGAGGGAGCCCTAGAAGGGATGACACAAGGTTACGTTGATGAAAAATGGGCAAAGGAACATCACGGCTGGTGGGCTGAGGAGGCAATGGCCGAAGGCGAGGACGTCGTTGAAGGTGCCGTGCAGACTGGTCAGCCCGATAACATGCCAGCGGAATGATCGCATAAAGCAAAACGGTCACGAGAAGAAGGACGAGGCGAATGACATTTCTTGAAATCACAGAAGGTCCGCTGTGGGTATTGGCATCGAGCGTTTTTGTCCTCGGCGCACTGTGGCGGATCGTCGGTATTATCCGGTTTGGCCGAAAACCGGATATTTCAATTCCCCGTGCATCGGCCCTGATGGGCGCGATAAAGGGGCAGTTTCTCCATTTCGTCCCGCACGGCGGCTTTTCTTTCCGCACCCTCTATCACCTGGTTGCGGGTTACATGTTCCATCTGGGGCTCTTCGGGCTGTTGATTTATGCCGCCCCGCACGTGTTATTCCTGAAAGAAAATGTTGTTGGTTTCGATTGGGTGACAATGCCGCGCTGGGGCTTTATCCTGACGGCTGAAATTGCCTTTGCCGGTTTGATCCTGTTGTGGATCAGGCGTATCTCCGATCCGGTGATGATCAAGATTTCCGATGCCGACGATCATATTGCATCCTGGCTGACGTTTTTGGCCATGCTGACCGGCTGCCTTGCCTTGGAGGAAAGTCACGACAGTCTGCGTGCCCTTCATATGCTGGTTGTCGAAATCTGGTTGATGTACTTCCCCTTTAGCCGCCTGATGCATGCGGTGACGTTTATGTTCAGCCGTGGTTATACGGGCGCCTTCTTCGGCCGCCGGGGAGTCGTGCCATGAGTGCTTCAGCCGCTATCGAAACCTTCGTTAATAATATTGATGCCTCCGCCGCGGCCTATCTGGATGCCTGCGTCCATTGTGGACAGTGTGCCCAGGCTTGTCATTTTTATGAGGCAACAGGCGATGTGCGCTACACGCCTGTGTGGAAGCTGGAACCCATGCGGCGTGTTTACAAACGCCATAAAGCACCGCTGTCCGGCATCAAGAAAATGTTTGGTCTGGTTCCCGATGAAGTCGACGAAGACATGCTCAAGGAGTGGGAAGTGCTGCTTTATGATTCCTGCACCCTGTGCGGTCGCTGCACCATTGTTTGTCCAATGGGCATCGATATTGCAGGACTTGTCCGCAAATCCCGCGAAGCCATGGTCGCCGCCGGATTGGTTCCCGAGGGGCTTGTCGGTGCTGCCGAACGGGCGATAGAAATTGGCAGCCCGCTTGGCATCAAGCCTGAAACCCTGGCCAAGATTGTCGCCGAGCAAGCCGAAGAGGTCGGTATCCCTATTGAACTTGACAAGGTCGGTGCCGACTACATGATTATTCTGTCGGCCATGGAAATACTGAATTTCTACGAAGTGATCGGTGCACTGGCGCGTATCTTCAAGCAGGCTGGTATTTCCTGGACCATTTCGACGGAAGCCTATGAGGCGACCAATATCGGCGTTCAGATGGGCAACAAGGATATAGCCAGAACCCTGGTCCAGCGCATCGTCGATGCCGCCGAGAAGCTGCAAGTCAAATATGTCGTCAGCCCGGAATGTGGTCATGCCTATTCGGCGCTGAATTGGGAAGGCCCCAACCTGGTTGGAAAAAGTTATAATTTCCAGGTTATCCATATTCTCGAACTGCTCGACCAGCTTGTCCACGAAGGCCGGATCAAGACCAAGGCGGAACTGGACCAGCGCCGGGTAACTTTCCATGACCCGTGCCAGATCGTTCGTCGCGGCGGTGTCGTTCAGCAACCGAGAAATCTTCTCAATCTGGTCAGTGGCAATTTTATTGAAATGGAGAACGCCGGGGTCGCCAACATCTGTTGCGGTGGTGGCGGCGGCGTCAGCGCCAATGCCAGGGCAGAAGAATTGCGGATCAAATCATTCGCGGCCAAGAAAAAGCAACTTGATGCGGTCGGGCCTGAAGCCCTGGTAACAGCGTGCGGTAACTGTCGAAATGTGCTGGAAGAAGCCATCGACGAATACGGGATGGTTCTTCCCGTTCTGGGACTTACCGAACTGGTGGCCGAATACCTTGATGACTAAGTTATAGCCTTTGATCGACGTCTTCCCTTTTGCCGGCTACCCCGTAGCCTTGTACGGCCTTGATCCGGCCGGGCTTTATACTGCGCGCGCCCTGCACGCGGGGCAGGCCGAACTTTCGGCATGGGATAGCGACCCGCAAATAAGGGCAAGTGCCATAGCTGCAGACATTCCGGTAAAAGATTTCACAGCTGATGATTTTCGTGAATTCACAACCCTGGTGGTTTCGGCCCACGCCTGGGAAACCGACTCTGCGGCAAGAACCCTGGCAACCCGTGCCCTTGAGCAAAATTTGGAAGTGATATGCGATGTTGAACTGTTGGCCCGAACCCAGCGCGAGGCGGCTTATGTTGGAATATCGGGTGCTTATGGCAAATCATTAACGGCGGCGATTGTCACTTACCTGCTGCAGGTTACAGGCCGTGAAGGGGAAATGGCGGGGTTGTCGGGAACGTCCGCCCTGAACACCGACCCACTGGGGAGCGAGGGGGTTTATGTTGTCGAGATGACGCCCTTCAGGATTGCCCATACGGTTTCCATCACGTTTGATGTTGCTGTGCTCTTGAATATGGACAGCGCAATGAAGCGTGCTGAGGCGTTGCAGATTTTTCATCGTCAGACCGAGCCCCGCGCCGCTGTCATCAGCATTGATGATAAGGCGTCGCAGGCGATTTTTAAGAAATTGGCAAAAGCCGGTGAACAACGGGTGTTTCCAATCTCGATAAAACAAATCATTAGGGGTGGCGCATTCGTTAAGGATGGGACCCTCTATGACAGCTTTGACGGTGGTGAGCCGGTGGTGGTGATGGATTTGTCGATAATTCCCCAATTCGCAGGGCCTCATGCCCAGTCGAACGTCGTCGCGGCCTTCGCCACCGTGCGCGCCCTTGGTGTTGAACCGCACGCGGCAATGGCGGCGATTAACAGTTTTCCGGGCCTTGTCGATCACCGCGAGGAGGTAGAGAAAATTGACGGCGTTCTCTACATCAACGATGCCGCTTCAACATCCCTTGATTGTGTAGCCAGCAGTTTCCAGGGTTATGAAAACATCCATTGGATTGGCGGCGGGGATGAAATTTGCAATGGTGTAGAGGCGATTAAAGATGTATCGCTACAAATCAAAGGGGCCTATCTTTTCGGCCCGGCTGGCGCGCAACTGGCCAGGACCATTTGTGGGAATTTTCCTGTCACCGTATGCGAAAATCTCGAGGCCGCCGTGCAGGCCGCCGCCCAGGGGGACGCAGACACTGTGATCTTCTCCCCTGGCTGTTTGTCTGCTAACGGTGATGACTTTCGGGATCTGGTCGTGACCTTGCCCGGGATAAGAGACGACGAGGAATAAATGAAAATTTTTGGCATCGTCGGTATGAGCGGCAGCGGAAAGACAGAATTGTTGGTGAAACTAATCCCCGAATTAACGGCACGGGGGGTCGGGGTTTCGACCATCAAACACACCCATCACAATGTCGAAGTCGATAAGCCGGGCAAGGATTCCTACCGCCATCGCAAGTCGGGCGCCAAGCAGGTGATGGTTGCCTCTGCCGGGCGCTGGTCGCTTATCCGTGAGTTGCGTGATGTCCCCGAACCAACGCTGGGGGAACTGATCGAGAAACTGGAACCGGTCGATTTGTTGTTGATTGAGGGTTTCAAGCGCGAAAGCCATGCCAAGCTGGAAGTGTTTCGCCACGATCACGAACAGGAATTATTGGCACCCGGCGATGACAAGATCATTGCTGTCGCCAGTGACGGCCCGATTGAAGGCTTAAGTGTGCCGTTGATTGATCTTAACGATGTCAGTGCCGTTGCTGATTTTATCCTGTCTTTTAACGAATTGGATAAAACTTAAACATCTTCGGGTTTGTCTTTTTCCATGGCTTCGGCGGCCTGTTTGCGCAGATCCTCGCGCTCTTTCAGGTAATCTTCCGTGGTTTTCGTGCCACGTTGTTTTGATGCCCAGGGATGTCCTTCACCTTCGGTCATATCAATGACACGGCAGTCG
>JACKQG010004037.1_pt1 | contig 17349 bp, 16 predicted proteins | sample 8237621 | NCBI WGS metagenome assembly JACKQG01 (sample SAMN15677084, study PRJNA649215) | marine metagenome | biome: marine; feature: Black Sea; material: saline water; isolation source: suspended particulate matter (SPM) from the Black Sea western gyre | collected 2013-06-09/2013-06-10 | depth...
TACACGGGACTCGGTTCCCGGTGGGCCCGCGAAGACTCGGCCAACCCTACCTGCCAACTCGGCGCGTCATCCGCGCTCTCAGATCGGCCAGGGTTCTTCGAGCCCGGTGTCGGCCAGATTCATTTTGAACAACTGGGCGAACAACCGGAACTTGCGGGCGAAATCGCCACAGAACAAGACGTTGTGCCAGTCGTCGCCGCCGACAGAACACGCGTCGGCGCGGTCGATGATTTCAACGTCGACATTTGTTGTGCAGCCCGTGGCTGGCGGATTGTCGTGCGACTTGAATACCTTGCCCGCATAGACGTCCAATGCTGCTGGGGCGCCCGGATAGTACTGAGCCATCGTCACCGGGTCCCCTTCCTTCCAGAATACCTGTATAGCACAGCTCCCTTCGTTCGAGTGCGCGAATCGGCGTAGGAGGTACGGCGATTCCGGGCCGTCGGGGCCGTGGAGTTTTGTCGCGCAGGTGCAATGCGAGGCGTAAAAGCGATTTCCCTCGGTCTCGTAGCAGATGTTGTGGATGAAGCCGGGACGCCCGACCAGCAGTTTTCCCAACAGTTGCGTGCAAACGCTCTGCAGATCTTTCTGGCACGCGGCCGGTGTCAGTTCGCCGTTCAACGAGGAAAAGCTGACACACGGTTTCAGCATACCGCGTCGGAGGCAATGCATCGCCACGGCGTCGCCGCTTTCGTCCGCCAGCAGCTTCTTGAGTGCAAAGTGAGCCCGGGCTGCGTTGTCCAGTGCCTCTTGGCTAACACCGCGGATTTCCTTCGCGCCGCCTGTGACGCCTGCGATCCACGATCGGGCTTCGTCGCCGAAGACGACGTTCTGGAACTCTTCAGCGTAGCGGGCAAAAGGAACCGTGCGGACCGTCAGGCCGAAAAACGGCTCTACCTTGTCGCTTGGCCGCGGCGCTTCGGTAATGCTCAAGATCCGGCTCTGGCTCATCAGCTTCTTGGCCTGGATCATCCGCAGTCCGTACTCGATTGCGTCCAAGTTGTCCAACGACTGAATGAAATACAGGCCGGCACGGCGATAGTGCTTCACCGGCCCGTGGACCACGCCCAGGCCGATGAAGAAGACCGCGGGAATGGTCAGCTTCTCGGCCGTCTCTAGCAGTCGGTCGGCTAAAGGCCGGCTAGGACCGTGGAACAGGATCAACAAAAGGCCGTCCGGCGGCTTGGCTTCGATTTCTTTGGCCAAGCGTTCGGCATCAGCCGCCGTGGCGATCGACGTTTCCTCGGCCGCGACTTTGACGCCCAGCTTCTTTTGCATCTCGCCCAATGCCGTCAAGTATTGCTTCTGACGTCCTTCGGCGTCGAAGTCGTTGCCCGGCCAACTCCACCAGGCGTTTGGATTGTCCGCAAGCGTTTTCGAGGAAGGATAGATGAAGACCACGCGGACCGTCGCGTCTTCTTTCTTCACCGATGTCGCCGTCGGTCCCTCGGCACCGTCTGCACTGACGGATGTAAGCGCGAGTCCGCCAAGAGCCGTACCCATTGCGCTCAAGAAGTCACGACGATCGCATCCGCAGCCGTTTCCGTCGGCCGGATCATGTTCGTGCATTGTCAGATCCTTTGCTGTTCAAGAAGTCTGTCGGCGTTTATCTTAGCCGAATTTGTGGCGCGGGTCGCCTTCCGCACTTGGGACAAGTCGCAGAAGCGTGGATTCGAACTAACGGTAAAGGTCTTGCCTTTGGCCTCGATACCATGGGTTCTGTTTGCGGGCATCCGGAACGGTGCTCGGGTCCACGTCGGCATAGATGATGCCTTCCTTGTCCCAGATCTCGGCCATCAGAGATCCATCCTTGTCCGTGATATTGCTGCCACCGCGGCATTCGTTGCCGGCTTCGTTCTTGCCGCAACAGCAGCATGTGGCCATAATCATCGTGTTGGCGCGCACCAGAGGATGGACCTCGCCGTGGCCGCGGCTGCCTCGGTTATTTAGCCAAAACAACATGACGCACTCCAGATTGGCATAGGCGCGCGTCATTTCGGGGAAGTCGCCGTCGTAGCAGATCATCACGCCACATTTGTGGCCTTTCACCTTGAACGTCACGAGTTCCTCGCCCGCGCGAAAGAAGGTCGGTTCGTGACGGGCGCCTTCGGCCCTCCACCATAGATGAGTCTTTCGATAGCAGGCTGTCGCACCGTCTGAATCAACGAGGACTGCCGACGTGTGGTAGTCCTCGCCGTCTCGTTCGACCAGCCCGTACAGAACGAGCGATTCGGTTCCCTTTAGGATTTCCTGAAACGCGCGGGTCGTGCGCCCATCCGCAGGTTCGGCCAACTCGAGGATATTGGGGACGTAGCCCACCAACAGAGCTTCGTGAAACAGAATGATGTCCGCGTGGTTGCGAAGCGCCTCGCGGGCGAAACGGATTGCTTTGGCTCGGTTCTCTTCGACGGCCCCAGGGACGCTATCCTGCTGGACGACGGCAATTCGCACTTTTCCGTTCTCCGGCTTCTGGGGCTTGTCGACGTTGGGTTCGGCTGCAGAAGCTGAAAAGGGAACCATCATAGTCACGGTGGCACAGATTGCTGCAATGACTGATCGCAGTCGCGAAGACTTGGCGTTTGTCATAACGAACGTCCTCCTTTGTGTTTGGCATCCGGCGGCGAGTAGCTTACCAATCGTAACCCGAAGCGTCAGTGAGGAATCCCACGGATTTGAACGTCGTCCTCGCTGACGCTTCGGGTTACTCTGCCCCTGTCGTTCGCGTTGGCGGCACACAAGCTCTCAAAGATTGTACCCAATCGAACGGAGCTGATATGGCGAGGGCGGGCCAAAACACGATAATCTTGGTGTGTACGAGTATCGTGCTTGGTAGACTGTGAAAGTGGAGTAGGCGTGAGGTCCGGTGATGGCGAAACAGAGGTGACGAAGCGATGCGTGGTAATTCGACGACGGCGCGACACTCCCGGCCGGTGTCACTTGTGGTAATCTGGACCGCGGTCCTGGTGGCGACCGCAGAGTGCTCGACGGAGGCGGTGCCCGCGGATTGGGTCCGCTTTCGGTTGACGGTCACCACGCCGCTGGTGTACCGCAACGTGCCGATGGATCCCGTGATCGACTCTGACGCCGTGATTCGACAGGCAGGGCTACAGGGGGTGGCGGATCTAGATTCGGTCGAAGTCATCAACGTGGCAACTGGCGATCGTCTCCCTCATACCCGCGGCGGAGATTTCGCATACGGCGACAAAGGCCGCATCGAGTGGTTGATCGAAGATCCCTCGCATCGCCAGTTCGACATCCGGTTTCGCGTTGTGGCGAAACGGTCGCCGCTGGAACCGTCATCGTACACGCCGCCGATTGGGACTGGTGATTTGCTGCGATACAACGCGGGTGCGGCGCGTCCCATCACGCTGTTTTATGCCGCGGCGCTTGTTGATTTGACCGGGGACGAGCGATTGGACCTGGCAGGTTGCTGGAATTATGCCTATCGTCCAGGAGAGCCGTGGGACGGGATCGTCTGTTATCCGCGAGTCGGGCAAGCAGACAAGCTGCATTTCGGCGACCTTCAGCGGTTGCGATACAGCGAAGGAGATGATGAGACTCGTCTGCAGCATTTCCGCCATACCTACATGTCGGCCGATTTCGCGGACTTCAATCGCGACGGATTGGTCGACATCGTTTATACGCGCCGGGGCCTCGGCAAAGCTCAGTTCTTCTTGAACAGCGGAAAGCGAGACCACGGAGGCATGCCGATCTTCGCTCCATCCGACACGGTGGCTGTGCCTGGCTGGGAGGCGTGCCGGGCCGTGGATTTGGACGGCGACGGCGTGCTGGATTTGGTGGTCGACGGACAGTACATCCGGAATGTAAATGCAGACGGCTGGCCATTTCGCGCGGACCAGCCGGTCAAATTGGACGCGGGGCGTGGATGTTGTTTTCTCGACGTGGATCAGGACGGGCGGCTCGATGCGGTTTGCCTGCAAGGCGGCGCCACAACCCAGCCAGACGGATATCGCATTGCGTGGCGACGCAACCTCTCGGGTAATCCCCCTGCTTTCGCGCCGGAGCAGCCCGTTGATGGGATCGAGCTGGATTGGTGCACCTTGGTCGCTGCCGTCAGGGATGACGACCGATCAGGCTTACTGGTCCAACACGACGTTTTTCAGAGCGTTTCGTTCTTCGAGCAAGTCAACGGGCCGTCGGAGCCTCCTCGCTTCGCACACGGTGGACGAGCGGAGTCCATTTCGGCGGTTCTGTCACTGAGCGATCAGGCTTGGCCGTGTGTTTGCGATTGGGATGACGATGGCGACTTGGACTTGCTTGTCGGGGGCGGGTACGGTTGGCCGCGCATCGTGATCAATCAAGGCACGCGCGATCGACCGGCGTTTGCCGAGGCGAGACGAATCCTGGCCGCGGGCAAGCCGATCCGCCTTGTGCGCAACAGAATCCTAGGCAAGCCGCACAACTGGCATGATATGGGTTACTCGTATCTAAGCTTCGTGGACTGGGATGGCGACGGCCTGTGTGACTTGGTGTTTCCCAACGAGACCAATCGCATCTTCTGGTACCAGAACGTCGGCACTCGCAAAGAGCCGCGATTTGGCGAACGACGCCAGATTCTATGCGACGGCTACCCTGATGGGCCCGAACAGCGAGCCCGGTCTGCCCGACTGGCCAGCGATCCGAAGTCGAACAACGGCGTATATCCGCTCGAAAAGGAGCGACCGTTCATGTGGCGCACCGGTGCGGCATTTGCCGACTGGACCGGGGACGGGCTAACCGACCTGGTGACGCTGGACGGATACTCCCGGCGAGCCGCTCTTTTCGCCCAGTATCGGAACGACCAGGGCGAATTACGATTGCGGCGGGGGCCCGAGTTGAAGCTGGCCGATGGTCGCCCCATCGACGATCGGATTGTCAGCCGCAAGGCGCATTGGACCGAGAGTTTTCGGGCCGTTGACTGGGACAGTGACGGGCTGATGGATTTGATCTACAGCGTCGCTGGATCACACTCGGGCACGCAGGACAGCGGCAGTATCTACCTGCTGCGAAACTGTGGCACGAAAGCCGAGCCCGTGTTTGCGGCGCCTCAGACCATGCGATGCTTCGGCGAGCCAATCCGGATCACCAATCACGGCCCTCATCCCTGGGCAGGCGATCTTGACGGCGACGGCAAACCCGACCTGGTTTGCTGCGTCGAGTGGAGCGTCTATCCGTTTTATCGCCACGCGGCATTGATGATGAGTGAACGACCGAAGTACGCAATCGACAACGTCGAATGCGTCTCGGAATGATCGCTACTGCGGCGTTTGCTCTGCGGTCGCGTGTTTGATCACGAAGTCCACCAGCTCCTGGCACTCGAAGAAGCCGCGCCACATGTTATGGCCCTGTCCTTCGGCAATCTTCACCTGCATCGAGCCGCCGGCCGCTTTGTACCGCTTGGCGAGTAGAGCGGAGTTGTCTGCGAGCGGAACGACTTTGTCGATGTCGCCGTGGATGTGGAAGACGGGGACGTTGGCTTTCGCCAGAGGCTCGACACGATCGACCGGGTTGTGTTCGTTCAGCCGTGCGGCCAACTCCGACTCGGTCAGGCCGTATGCCCCACAAGCCCTTTTCAGACCGGGATAGCTGGCAAGATTACAGACCGGATAGATGCCGGCAATGCAATTGACCTTTTCCGCGTTCTCGGCGGCCCAGCAATACAGCATCAGACCGCCGCGACTTCGTGCAAGCAAACTGGCGCGTTGACTGAAGCCCTCTTCCGACGTCAGTCGTTTGTGAAGTGAGTTGTAGACGGCACGACCCTTCGGGCTTCCAAACGACTCACCCAAGTCCACACCGGCAATGGCAATCCCCGCGTCCAGGAATTGTCGGAACATCCAAGTCTCGGCCTTTCCCGGCAGATTGCTGCCGAGCGTAGGAGCATACATGACCCACGGCGTCGGGCTGGGCAGTTCCTTCGTCGGCCTAAAGACGAACGCAGGCCGATCGTCCACGGTGAACCGTTCACGCTGCAATTCTTGCCCCGTTGAGGCGGTGTCATCCGCTGGCTGCGCCAGTGCTGGTGTCGCAAGAATCACCGACAAGAACACGGTCGTTCGAAGTTTGTGTGTTGACATGATTCGGTCCTCATCCTAACGGATCTCAGTGGTGATCGATTCGCTGGCACTGGACACGGGTTGTGGGCCGGTCGTCCGGGTTGTGGGCCGGTCTCCTGACCGGACCACTGGATTGGTCACTAGGTTGTGGGTCGGTCTCCCGACCGGCCCACTTGACTCGACCGTAGGTCTCCTCCCCTTCTGGAGACCTACGGTCGTGCGCGTGTCGCGGTCGGGAGACCGCGACACAACACGGAGACCGCGGCACAACAGAGCGACCGTGACACAACAGAGTGTCTTTGCTGTTGGCTCTTCCGTCAATTCCCGGCGTAGCATCCCCGGCGATTGATCCTCGGAAAAGTGTCGTCCGAAAAGTGCGACATTTTCGCATGACGATCGTCGAGTGTCGGCTCTTGTTCGCACCTTTCTCCGCGTCAGTGGTACTTTTTCGCATGCGAATTTGACACTGGCCAGCAGCGTCCTACGAAACAACAGGCAGTTCCCGTCAAGCCGAGTAGCTTGGGCGCTCTAAATCGCCGAGCTATCGGCATTCCGTGTGGACTGCCGAAGGACGGAAATGCCATTCCGCCCCACGTCAACCAAACTGATTCGTATCGGCGATCCCACTCTCGGACGATTGGAGACAGCGAATGCACGTAACGAAAACTCGCCTTGTGGAGTTAATAGCCTGGCTAAGCGTCTGTCTGTTGGCTGCTGCGTGGGGTCCCACGATGGACGACGGCTTGCGACATACCTGGAGCATCTTCGGGCTATTTGGACTGGTCGCATCTGCCGGTTTGGAGGCAGTCCAGCGGGCCCGACTCTTGCAGGAGCGACAACAGCAGCGGAAGCAAGCGCTCGTTCGCTACGAAAACGCCATGGAGGAAATCCAACGGCAGAAGAAAGTGGACGCAGAAGTGCGAAAGGCGACCATGCGTATCGCCGAGTTCGCGGCCAGGCAGGCCGGGACAGTTCCGGAGGTCGAATTGGAGGAGGAGGCGGGTGACGATGCGGCCGCAAATCGCCGCTCCGAGGAAAGAACGAAATGCTGGCTTCCCGTCGAGATTCTCGTCAGCAATGCTGCCGACAGCCACGTCTCCTGGGCCGAGACCGACTCGCACAGGGCGTACATACGAGACATCTCGCCTAGCGGTATCGGCTTGGTGCACAACAAACCGATCGATGCCCACCGAGTCGTCTTGCGCGTCTCCCTGGAAAACGACGAGTCCGTCTCGTTATCCGTTTGCCTGCTGTGGTGCCGGCCCGTCAAGGAAGGGTGGTTATCGAGCGGAGGTAAAGCCGCCGAAGTGATTTCCGCGGTCGACACCCTTCCATCCGTTCCAAGAACAGTGCCGAGAAACGCCTCAGAAGAACTAGCCGCTAGTTGTGGAAGGTGACCCGAAAATGGGCATTCTGTCTGAGAAAATCGAAAAGTCGCTTTACCGATGTCCGGTGTGCAACGCCAAGCTGGCGATCGAGCCGCCACGGCCGCCCCATGATGCGCCCTGCTCAGCCTGTGGCCATCCGCTGTGGTGTCGCAAGCGGTTGGTCGAGGATGTGGTCGTTCTTGACGTCATGCGCGGCAGGACGCCGGAACATACAGACGCGGTGCGTCTTGCCAAATCGCTTGTAGGCCGTGAAGGTATCCCCCGCGTGGTCGTTGACCTATCAGAGTTGGATTTTGTCACGAGCGCCTTTGTGGCGAGACTGGTGGATTTGAACAAGCGGATACGGGCAGCCAAAGGCAAGCTCGTCTTATGCGGAATGGATCATCTTTTGGTCTGGGACGCCTTCTACAGTACCAACCTGTACAAGATCTTCGACATATCTGAGAACGAAGAAGCCGCATTGGCGAGTCTCTGAGCACGAAAGTTTACACTGGCTTGCAGAACGGCGTGTCTACTTGCCTGCCTGCGGCCGGTGCCACTCAAGCCGCCGCCATGGCTGCGTTTTGACTAGGAAGACCTTCTCTCAGAAAACCGGATCGGCCTTCCTGCTGCCAGAAAAGTAAAGTATACAGTGGGTCGAGTTCGAAACCGCTAGGCTGTTGGTTGTATGAGGCACACGATGAGGCGGTTAATTCGCATCCCAATCATTCATACATCCTCGGACCTCGGGTCGCTCTCCGGTTCGGTGAGGCGTCAGCACGTGGCGAAATCTGGCCCGATGAGCTGGCACGAGCGCGAGCATGCCGTTGACCAGTTGTGGCGAGAAATCCGCGAGGGGATCAACACGTTAGCGTTTGACTACGCAAGAGTTCGCATCTATCAGGATGGGCTGCCGGTGTGCGGGTTCGAAGCGAAGATCGTGGAGGAACTTGCCGGGGCAGGCAGTCTGAATCACCAACTCGTGTTAGAACTCGTCGGTCGTGGGGCCACGCTAATGGGAACCGAGGATCCTCGACTTTTGATTCAGGAATACGAGATGGCCAAAGAGCAGCTTCCCGGTGAACATGGCACGGGGCGGGCGTCCACCGAGCGATTGGAACGCGCCAAGCATTTGCTCGACGCCCGCGATTGTTTCATCACACGGCGGATTGACGAAACACTGCTAGCCGGCGAAACCGGGCTGCTCTTCTTGGGAGCAGCGCATCCAATGAACGAACCGGGGTCTCCCGATATTCAAGTGCAGAATCTCGGTGACGGGGTCGTCTGTGGTGGGAGCCACGACGACTAGCCCGGATTATCCACGTAGAACGGAATTCATTCCGTTCTGATTTGGCCCCCCGATGAACGGAATGAATTCCGTTCTACTTTTCCGCAGCCCCTCGGGCATAGTTCCCGTGGTGGGAGGTGATCGTGATTTGTTCCAGTCAATCACTTCGCCATCGCAAAGGAACTGCGGATAAATAATCCGGGGTAGCCCCGAGACGAGCGGTGATGAGTCTCCCATCACACAAAGCTGAACGGGGGCCAAGGCCCCAATACGGCGCACTTGTCTCCCGATGTTGCGAGGTCCATCGTTTGGACACGATTCCGGAAAGCCACAATGCGCACTTGTTCGACCAGAAACGACAATCGAAGCAAATCCGGCGATGAAGAAGCAAGCCTGCGCCATTGACGATACAGACCATCGGTTGCCTCAACAAGCTTTTGAGTGACCCCGTCAGCCCGATTGCCGAGGGCGTCCTCCCGTTCGTACCGTGCTCGCCGCCAACTCAGATAATTCGTGGCTGATCGTGTGACGTGGTGAGATTTGGGTTCCGGCACGGTTGGATGAGCCAGTACGATTCGCACTCCGAGTTCGCAACTCCCTCCGAGTTGCTGCAAACTGCCCACCAAATCGCGCCCACGTGTCTGAAGCATCGTTCGGACGGCCTCTTCGCCATCCAGCACCGTGCCGTACCGCATCGGTAGGATGCAAAACTGCTGGTGAATCGCTGCCAGAGTCCGTGCATGCGCATCGGGTGACAATGGCGAATGCGTCGCATGGACGACGGCCGCCGCGAGCGGTCCAGAAAATACCCAGTCAGGGCGTCCATTGTCTGGCGACTCGTCACGGCAGGCTGGCACGCCGGAGCTTGAGACCGACGCCTGATGCGGAATCTGGGATTCCAGACTCCGTGCGTCGCTGTCACGGCTGACGCCTAAGACGTAGACTGACATGATACGAGCTCCCTAAGCCGCTTGGAGATCAAGGGCCGAGCAGAAGTGATAGGGCGGCCAGGGTCCCTTTGCTTCGAGCACCAAGCCTCTGGGAAGCACGGCTCGACGCGTCCGTTCCACCAACGCTAGCCAACGTTCTATATTGGCTGGGGAAACAAGGAAGGCCCCGTTCCAAACCATCTTCTCTCGATGGTCGGTGAAACCGGCCGGGAGAACGGGCACTGAGCAGTGCTCGTCGGCGAGCTGGTTCAATGTCGCCTCCACACGAGATAATTCTTGTCTCAGGGACGAGCGTAAATCACATTGGCGTTGGTACTCAACTCGCTTCTGCTTCAAATACTGTGCACCCGTCTGTGATCCCGGCACGGAGTTCAGGCTGGAGTTGGTTGATTGGGGAAAGGGCTCTGCCGCCGGGGGCTTGTGAAAAAGTTTCACCGCCCATTCCTGACGTTTCCCTAGACGCATCAGACGCTCCATGACCGCGGATCGGTGTTTCCAGACCGTGGCGACCATCGACGAGTGGGAATGGAATACGGCCCCGAGCCGCAACGGGATGACGGGTGGGCGCGTGGAAGCCGCCATGACTACCTCGTTGTGCCGGACCGCAACGCGGCTCAGCCACTCGGCATCTTGCTGGTTCTCAGCCCGGAACCTGCTCACGTCGAACTGGTCCAATCCGATGCGACTGCAGACTGCTGCGAGTTGCCTGAATCGCACCAGATCGACGGGGAAACGAGGATCGACACCGACACCACGCCTGCGACATGGGTCGTTGGATAAGGTGATGGCATACAGATAGATATGTTCGTCGGACATGGTTAGCCGATTTGGGATTGTACGTTTAACTCCTCGATGACTTCCTGGAAGTCTTCCCTGCCAATCTTGATTCCCTCGGCGTCGGGGCTGTCGGGGGAGGCTTGGATGCGGGTCGCCAAAGCCGCCATGATCGTTCGTTCGCAGACGGCCTGAATATCGGCGCCGCTGAAATCGCCCGTTTGCTCGGCGAGCCATTCAGCGGTGACATCGTCGGCAACGGGCCGATCGCGGAGATGGACTTCGAAGATCTTAACGCGGGCAGCCTTGTCCGGCAGAGGAAGCTCCACCTGCACGTCGAATCGCCCCGGACGCAACAGTGCCGTATCAAGCAGATCCGGGCGATTCGTGGCGGCGAGCACGAATACGCCCTTGAGTTCTTCAATGCCATCCAGTTCCGTGAGCAGTTGGCTGAGCACCCGCCCGCTGACGCCCGAGTCCTCTCTTCCACCACCGCTGCGCGATGAAGCCAGGGCGTCGATCTCGTCGAAGAACACAATGCAAGGTGCCGCCTGCCGCGCCTTGTGAAAGACGTCGCGCATGCCGCGTTCCGACTCCCCCACGTACATCGACAAAAGCTCTGGGCCTTTGATCGGGATGAAATTCACTTCGGTCTCGGACGCCAATGCTTTGGCGATCAACGTTTTGCCGCAGCCCGGCGGCCCGCTGAGCAGCAAGCCTTTCGGCGGCTTGAGGCGGAAGGATTCGAACAACTCCGCGTACTTCAACGGCCATTCGATGGCTTCTCTCAACTGCCGTTTCACGTCCTCTAAACCGCCCACATCCTCCCAGTGGACGTCGGGCACCTCGACGAAGACCTCGCGGATGGCCGAGGGCTCCACCTCTCGAAACGCGCCCTTGAAGTCGCTCATTCCCACTTCCAGGCCGCTCAGAAGTTCGCCGGATATGGATTGTTGTGAGAAATCAAGTTCGGGCAGAATACGCCGCAGCGAGATCATTCCCGCTTCGCGACACAAGGCTTCCAGGTCCGCCCCCACATAGCCGTGGGTGATGCCGGCCAACTGGCCCACATCAACATCTTCGGCCAGGGGCATTCCACGGCTGTGAATCTCGATAATCTCCCGTCGCCCGTGTTGATCGGGAATGGGGATGGAGATCTCGCGGTCGAATCTTCCGGGGCGGCGCAGCGCGGGATCCAACATGTTGGGAAGGTTGGTTGCCGCCAGAACGATCACGTGTTCCCGTTGCGACAATCCATCCATCACCGCCAGCAACTGGGCCACCACTCGCTTCTCCACGTCGCCCACCGTGCGCTCGCGTCGCGGCGCAATCGCGTCAAGCTCGTCCAAGAAAATGATACTGGGCGCGCGGCGAGTGGCTTCGTCGAAAATCTTGCGGAGGTGGGCCTCGCTTTCGCCATAGAATTTGTGGACGATCTCCGGCCCGTTGACGGCGTAGAAGTTGGCCGCGGTCTCGTGAGCCACAGCCCGCGCGATCAACGTCTTCCCGCAGCCGGGAGGGCCGAGCAACAGTACACCCTTGGGCGCATCAATCCCCAGACGATCGAAAACTTCCGGGTACTTTAGCGGCAATTCAACGATCTCGCGAATCCGCGCTAGCTGAGGCTTCAGGCCACCTATATCCTCGTATGACAATGGCGGGGCAGAAGGCGGCGGCTCGCCTTTGCTTTGCGGCGCCTTGCTGATCTTCAAGAGAGTATCGGAAGCGATGATCACCGGCCCCTTCGGGAGGGCGCTGCGAACCAAGAAATCGACATACCGGTTGCCGAATAGCGTAGCTCGTATGCGGTCGCCCGCCGTGACCGGCAAACCATCCAACAGGCCACCTATGTACTGCAAGTCGCGTTCGGTCGGCGCATGGCCACGCGGCTCAAGTACGATCTCCTGTGCGGGACTGACCGATACTCGCTGCACTTTGGCCGATTCGTTCAGCTTCACCCCCGCGTTTTCCCTCACAATACCGTCGACCTGCAGGCGGGAGTTCCCACGATGCTCCTTGGAGGTTGGAAGCACTTTGCAGATGGTTTGCTTACGACCGGCCACTTCGACTGTATCTCCGACGTCGATGCCAAGCCGGCCCATGTCGGAGGGGTCTATCCGGGCGATTCCGCGACCTACGTCTTTCCCTGTGGCTTCGCTTACCTTCAGAGTGATTTGTTGCACTTCGGACGATTTGCTGATCATGGCTTCCTTGCGCGTGACAGAGTGAATGAGGCTGTTGTGAAGAGATGCTCGGTATTAGTTGGACAACGCCACTTTGCCAGTTCCCCCACCGGCCCCGTGCCGGTGGGAAAGGGTTTGGAAACTAGTGACAATGTCTGTGTTATGGTGGTTCCGCATGTTAGTTGTCAAAGCGGTTCACCACCGGCACAGGGCCGGTGGGCTCTCGTTCGTCGCTGAGGCGTCGCCAGTAGTCACCAAACCTCGCGTCCACCGGCACAGGGCCGGTGGGGGGGGTAACGTCAGGGCCTCTTTACCTGTCGAATCGGATCTTCAAAATGCCGTTCTTGCATTCCCAGACCATCTTGTCTTCCGGGAATCTTTCGGGCAGCGTAACCTCCTTGCGGTAAGTGACTTCGCCTCGCTTGGCGAATATAGATAGCCGATCGGCGGAAAGATCCAACTCCACGTTTTCCTTACTTACGCCGGGGATCTCGGCAAGCACCAGCACGTGGTCGTCTTCCTCATGAACATCCACCAGAGGCTCGCGAGTCTCGTCAATTACCGGTTCGCCGTTGGGCTGTGGGCGGATGTTGCCAAACGGTTCGACTTTGACTTCCTCTTGCCCCCGGTCACCGAGTCCCGTCTTGATCGACACACCATAGACGCCACGTGCCTTGCCTTTGGGATCCAAACCCTTGATCTCGCCGGATTGAGAGAGGGTCCGTCCTGTTTCTGCCAGCTCACCCAGTTTTTCTATCAGATTGCCGAACCCGCCTAAAAAACCGCCAAGACGTCCGGCGACGTCGATGTCCACGGGGGACCCGGATTCCGTCGAATCATCGGCGTTTTCGGAATCGTTCGGTTTCTTGCATGGTTGTGCCACTTCTGCCTCCTCGGTTAGTACAGCGTCGTTGCCAAGCCATCTGGGTTCTAGTTTCGGTGTTCATCGTATTCCAGTCCAACATTTCGCCAGTCGAGCGAATGAGAAAATTCCGCGCCTCCGATCAATTGCATGGCGCCAAAGGAGCCATGACGGCGGATCGGTCAACCGACTCGGGCGCCGCACGCTTTCTGCTCCGCAATGGTGTCTTCTCTTTCGCAACCTGGCGCTGTGCGAGCGCGTAATCATCGCATTGCTCTACGCGACGGCCGCAACTCACCTGCGATTATCCCGCAGCCGAGACGTCTGGCGATACCGGCATCGACGAGTGAATGCGAACTGCTCGCGTAGCGCCACGCGTTAGTCGCAAACCGCATCTGCTTCTGTCGCGATTGAGGCGTTCGAGGCGACTGATACCGACGCGAAAATGCGGGCTTTTCTCATAGCTCGACAGGCTATTCAAAGCCACATTTGATTGGCCGCAAACAAGGCGTTCGGCGGTACCGGCGCCAAAAAGAAAAAAAGGAAGCAGTCGATTGAATAGAGTGAACTTGGAAGATCACTCGCGACGAAATGTGCTGATGTCCTACAAGGCCGCGGGCCGGGTTCACGTCACCTCGACTGGTGTCGTGCCAAACGAGGTTGGCGGTCGGCGATTCAGTGGGGACGGCGCACGAGAAGGGATTTGATCCGAAAGTGTGTCTGACGTGCTCTAGGGGGCAATTGACCCTGAGCGTTTCTTGTTGTTACCCTTTTTCGGTTTTCTGAACAGGAGTATTGTGATGGCCCAAGTCCAAAAGTCTACCGATTCCGCTGGTCTGGCCGAAGTGGTTGATCGCATCCTTGACAAAGGTATCGTCGTTGATGCCTGGGCCAAGGTTTCGTTGGTGGGGATCGAGTTGATGACGATCGAGGCCCGTGTCGTGGTCGCCAGTGTCGAGACGTACCTGAAGTACGCCGAGGCGATTGGTCTGACCGCCAGCGCCGCCGCGCCTGCCTAGCGGCGATCTGGCCACCGTTCGGAGGATGGCTGCCTGCCGGGCGTCGCCCACACGGGTAGACGGACGCAGGTCAGCCTCCTTCCGAGCGGATTTGTCCGAGAGAACAGAAAACGTCGGGAGACTCTCATTCCATCTCCCGCGATCCAAAACACACAGAGGAACATTCAGATGGCAAACTTTACTGAAGACTTCACCAAACTGCGTCAGGCGAGCGACCAGGGACGAACAAATCGTCATCAGTTTTACGCAAAGATGCGGGACGAGGTCAAACAATTAGCTAAGGAAACTCGGGACGCGGCCAAGAAGACCCGGGACGACATGGGGAGAGTCCATGCCGAACTCGAAGGGATGGGCGTCCAGTTGAGAAGCGAACTGGCAGGTTTTGCCGGCGATCTCAGGGGCGGTGGCAAGATCTTTCTCGGCGGCTAGTCTACACGGTTCCCGAATACCGAGCCACGGAAGGCGACAGGAATGGCTTGCGAGAGCCCGAGGGAAACAATCTACATAACGGTGAGCGGTGAGCGGTGGACGGTTTCGATCGCGTCGATAACCATCCATCGCTCACCGCCCATTCTTTCTTGGCGGCCGTCCGTTCTTGGCGGTCGTGGGGATGCTCCAAGTTGCCTCCTGTTTGCAGGACGACGCATGATCGCGGATGGATCGCGCTACGCATAATAGGCAACCGACTGCGACTTTTACGCGCACACCTTGTTGGAGTCACCCCTAACGACCGGCCGATAGTCGAAGGGAATCAACGTGGAACTGGAAAGGAATCACTTCATGGCAACGGCGGTAGATAACTCCCAAGATCAAACTGAGGTGCGCGACCCGGCGCCGATCGAGCTTTGCGACCGGGTGGCCGCGCACGTGCAGGAAGCGTTGGACGGAGAAGCAGGCGAACCCGATCAGATAAGGCCGGTATCGAGCGATGAATTTGTGCTCACCAAGCGGGTCGAAGAGTTGGCCGAGCGGGCGCTGACCTACTTGGGCGCCGGCTATCCGGTTAATCTGGAAGGCCATGCCGGGACCGGCAAGACCACGCTGGCACTACATCTGGCCGAGCAGATCGCTCGGCCGGTAAGCCTGATCCACGGCGACGACCAGTTCAACAGCGCCGATCTGATTGGCAGTGACCAAGGGTTTCGCACAAGCAAGAGTATTGACAATTTCGTTCACTCGGTACTGAAGACCGAGGAGACCACGAGGAAGATTTGGGTCGACAATCGGTTGACCATCGCGGTCTGCGAAGGTCACACGCTGATCTACGACGAATTCACCCGCAGCCGACCCGAGGCCAACAACGTGTTGTTGAGTATCCTCAGCGAGGGCATCTTGAACCTACCGAGCCTTCGCCAAAACGGTGAAGGCTACCTGAGGGCGCATCCCGAGTTCCGGGCCATCTTCACGTGCAATCCCGAGGAGTATGCCGGCGTGCACCGAAGCCAGGACGCCTTGCTGGACCGCATGATCCCCGTTCGCATGGATGACTACGACCGCGAAACCGAGGTGGCCATCACGAGAGCCAAAAGCGGGGTCTGCGCCGAGGATGCCCAGCGGATCGTCGACATCGTGCGCTACTTCCGCGAGCTGGATGGGTACGCGCACATGCCGAGTGTCCGGGCCGCCATCATGATTGCCAAGGTGACCGTTTACCGTGGTGTCAAAGTTGATTGTGACGACCCGGTCTTCCAGCGAACTTGTCGTGATGCGCTCGGGCTGGACGAGCCGCGGAAAATGAACGGCAACAAACCGCTGTCCGACGAGGTTGTGATGGAGGGAATCCACAGGGCGTGGAGTGGGAGTGCGGCCTCGCGCAGCGTTGCCGACCGATCATCCCGCCACCTGGCAAATTAAGGAGATGCCAACATGAGAACCGTACCCCTAAAGGGCGCAACGAACGTCCGCTCGATTGCAAACATTCGGATCGGGCATGACGCGAGTGCCTGGAGCAAGTATTTCCGGCTGGGCAACCTCGCGTTTGAAAGGGAACGCCGAGACCTGGACATCCGGGCGGCCATGGAGCGTGCCGGCGACAGCGAGAGGCGAGTGGCGGAGATCGAAGCAGAAGAAGCCCTTCTGCTGGCGTCGATCGAGGCCGCCAAGACCGGCAGTCCCTTGCCTGCGAACATTCCGCGTCGGACAGAAGCATCGAGGCGCCGAGGCAGCGCGGGATTCGTCCTGAGGTATTGACGCACACGTGAAACCGCAAGGTGGGCGAAACCCAGCCTGCAAGAGAAGTAGAAGGTCATAGCGATGGCTACTTACATCGATAAGGTTCTTGGCATTCTTGCGGATGAGCCAACAACCGGCAAAACGCGAGAGACCGGACGGCGACCGGTCACGCGGGCCTCGGCAAGACGCCGTCGCGAAGTGCGCTATGTCGAGTCGGTGCGCTGCGGATATTGTCAGGGTAGTGGAAAGGACGCCTCCGGCAACACTTGCAGCGTCTGCAAAGGCGGGGGGAGCATGCCAGTCGATCCCCCCGTCGTCCAATGCCTGGAATGCCGCGGAACGGGGCACAGCAAGGGCGACTTGACCTGCCTGGCCTGCCGCGGAGTGGGCGTGGTCTCGGTCCGCCAAGAAGCCACCACCTGTCCCCGTTGCGACGGCACAGGAAAAAGCGGCGCCTTCTACTGCACGCACTGCCGGGGACAGGGAATCGTCTAACCACCCGCAAAACCAAGCGGAAAACGGAACTCAATGGATTGGGAGAAATCAACATGGTTTTGGACGAATTGGCCGATCGGCCAACCGCAGGCGCTCTGCAAGCCGCCGCAATTGACTTCCTGACGAAGTCGGTGCCGCAGGTGAAGAATGTCAACATTACCAAGCTGGTCCCGATTGACGAAT
>JACKQG010004038.1_pt1 | contig 17345 bp, 10 predicted proteins | sample 8237621 | NCBI WGS metagenome assembly JACKQG01 (sample SAMN15677084, study PRJNA649215) | marine metagenome | biome: marine; feature: Black Sea; material: saline water; isolation source: suspended particulate matter (SPM) from the Black Sea western gyre | collected 2013-06-09/2013-06-10 | depth...
CCGGCTCCGGCATCAACTTGATCATGCCATCAGGACGACCCTGAAGTAATATGTTATGACCACCTCGAAACTTCATATTATCAATTATCTTTTATCGTCAAATAATCCTATTCTCTCATTCTCAGTTATAAACAATATCGATGCGTCAGACCCTTACTAACTGAATCTTACAATAAAACAACGCTATTAAATTACATCTTAAACTATGATTACTCTCCTGTCAAAGGTGGATAATCACACTTGAAAGGAAACCGGCAAAAAACTTCCAAATGGTTCTGCCTAATTAAAACTGCAAATTATAATACCTTTAAGACTACTGTCAAGGACAGGATAAGTTATTCTAATCTTAGGGCCAAAACTTCAAACCACATTTGGTATGAAACTGTATTGTAATTTTGTTTTTCGCATACGCACCTTGGCTATTCTACGGCCTTTATGGTATTATTTATGGCAGTTTTCAGGAGTTGGGTATTGTACGTGATTCTCCGGCAATCAATAATAGAGTATTAAGTATGGAAAGGTAATAATATGAATAACAAAACTCTAATCGGATCGTGCATAATTCTTTCTGCTTTCTATGCAGTGCACATTATGACAAGCCCTGCGCCGGGTGCAGAATCAGACACAATCACATTTGAGTCGCTCATGGAAGAAATGGTCAATCGGGATTGCATCGCCCAATTACCAAAACCGGCATATACGTGCAAGCAGTTCAGCAGTTATGACCGCAATTCTACTCAACCCGGTTCTCCTACATGGTGGGCCAACTCGGATCGAAGCTACTTTATCCGAATTGAAGAGGCCAACGGCAGAAAAGAGCACGTACTAATGGATGCAGCAGGCCCCGGAGCAGTGGTACGTTTTTGGGCTACATGGCATGGGCCGGGTGGTGGCGAATTCAGTAACGGAACACTTCGTGTTTACCTCGACGGAAAAGCGGAACCGGCTATCGAAGGACCTATGGCCGGCCTGATTAGCGGAGGTCTGTTGGCGGGGGAACCATTATCACAGGGTGTCTCACCGGAAACTGCTTACAGACATCAGGGCCATAACCTTTATCTGCCTATTCCCTATGCCAGGCAGTGCAAAATCACCTATGAAACCAAAAGCTTCATCGATCCGGGCGCTCGCAAAGGAGAAGCTCTTTACTTTCAGATTAACTATCGTACCTATGAACCGGAAACTAACGTTGAGTCTTTCACGATGAAGGGTTTGAAAAAAGCAAACTCAATTGTTAACAGAGTGCAACGAATGCTTTCACAAAATGAACGCACCGGCCTTGGCAATTTGAAAGAAGACTCATTAGAAGGGAGCATCCTGCCCTCTAAACAGAGATCCATTACCATCAACGGACAAAAAGCTATTCGCTCTCTTCAGTTCCGGTTGAAAGCCGATGACTTACCCCAGGCATTACGTTCCACAATCATCAAAATGGTATTCGACGGGACCACTACTGTCTGGTGTCCGATCGGCGATTTCTTCGGCACAGGCTACCATATACGCCCCCATTCGACGTGGTACACAAACGTATCCAATGACAATACACTATCGTGCTATTGGATCATGCCGTTTCAGAAAAAGGCAAGGATTCATATATTGAACCTTGGCTCCAAACCGGTTGAACTGGCCCTTGGCAAAGTACTCAGCGGCCCGTATGATTGGAACAATCGTTCATGCCATTTCCATGCCGCCTGGAAACAATGGACTGGCATTGAAACACAGTCCAATGACAAATCCAAAGACCATGGAGCCTTTGATCTGAACTGGATTACCGTTAAAGGCCAGGGCACCTATGTCGGCGATGTCCTGACACTGTTCAACACCGCCAACACCTGGTGGGGGGAAGGCGACGAGAAAATCTATGTGGACGGGGAGTCTTTTCCGTCCCATATAGGAACCGGTACCGAAGACTATTACGGCTATGCCTGGTGCAAGCCGAACTTTTTCGAATCGGCATTTCATGCGCAACCAAGCGGTGACGGTAACCTGGTGCCCGGTTTTACAGTCAATTCCAGGTACCGTTCTTTAGATGCCATTCCATTCAAGAAATCTATCCGGTTCGATATGGAACTCTGGCATTGGGCCAAAACCAAAATGAACTATGCCCCGGCGACCTTCTGGTATGCAAGGCCAGCCGCAACGTGGGACGTCAAACCTGCTCCAAAGGAAGCAAAACTTCCAATCCCCCGAGCCCTCGAAGATATCATTAAACCCATACGTGTGAAGAATGCTATTGAAGGTGAGACACTGCCTGTTATCGTACGGTCCGGAGGGACGACGGAAATCCAGAACTTACCCGGTTTCGGCTGGAGTAACAATCGTCAATTGTGGTGGAGGAATGCCAAAGAACAGGACAATCTGGTTGTGGAGTTCACTGTTGCAGAAACAGGGGACTATGATGTGACGCTCGGCATTACCAAGGCCGTTGACTATGGTATTGTACGTATTTCAGTCAATTCAGAGAAAAAAATAGACTCGCTTGATCTCTATAACCAATCAGTTATTGCTGCCGATATAAAGCTGCCGACGTGCCGCCTTCAGCGGGGCAAAAACAAACTCCAGGTGACTATCCTTGGCGCCAATCCATCTGCCGTGAAAAGTCATATGTTTGGACTCGACTACATTCTTGCAGGCAAACGTAAATAAACGCACGGCTTGTTGTGCGGTTTCTCTAATGCTGCTTGCTTGACCAGACGATAGTGTTAATCCCCTGCTTAAGGTCTGCAAGCGGTCCGGCTACTGGCTGTGAATACTTTCTGCCATTAATGTCTGTATCCAGTTTGATGGGGTGACCGTAACTGTCCTCGATGGTTTGCCCGACAGTTGGAAAAACACCGACCAGCTCGGCATTGACCTGCGGCCCTTTCACACGAAACGGAGCATCATCTATAGAAAACGTGATCGTGGTTCCCAGTGAATGGTCTTTGATGATAAAATCCGTGACATAAGAATCAACGATACTGTTCTCATCCCCAAAGGAGCTTCTTTTTGCCCCCTCAAGGAAGACATTGTAATCCGATACATAGCCTGAAGCCGTCTTCACCCGGTCGAGTCCCTGTCTGATAAAGATATTGTTAAACCACTTGTCATCCTGGGCGGTGCCGGCTTTACTTCCAACCCCTTGTGTTGTATGCGGCTTGTAGAATTGGGAACGGCGTTTGATGTCCGGAGAATATTCGTAACCGCAATCTACAAACAAGTTGTGGGCGAACACCGTAGCCTCGGAGTTACTTCTGGTTGGCTGACCGACGAGGATATTGTTGTCCACCAGAATAGGCCCATGGTTCATCTCCAAAAATACGTTGGCGGCTTCAGTGTCGTAGATGATATTACCGGTTATCCGAATGCCCTGGTTAGCATAGTCCATCCAAATCCCAAAAGCGCCCTGTATTTGCCGAAACACACCCCTAATCAGATTGCCGCTAATAATTGTATCCACGCTATTGTGGAACTTAATCGCGGCGGTTTCCCAACCACCGAACTCCTTGCGATAATTGGTGTCTTCGATGAGATTTCCGGAGATGACTGAGCGGGTAGCTCCTTTTTGACCTGCAATACCAGCTTGTCCGCAGCGACGGATAATGTTGTTGCGAATGATATGATCACCGTAAGCATCTATATCATCGTAATCAACGCCCGGCGCATGTCCCAGAATAATGCCAACACAACGGGCGTTGGTAATCGTGCAGTTCTCGATGATCCAGCGCTTACCCATTCGTGGGCCGACAGCGCCCGTTTGCAGTTCCAAGACCGGTGGCGCCCAGTTTGCCGCTGCATGCATAAAGTTCAAACCATTGACGGTGATGTATTTAAGGCCGGAAATCTCCGGAAAGAAAAGACTTTCACGAACATTGATCTCGGTCAGCTCCTTGTTGGGATTGGATGTGCCGAAATTCGCCAGGATGGTTGTCACCTTTTTGTCCACCCGGCAAAACCAGCTATGACGGTTTTCTTTTACTTCCTCTGCCGTCTCTTTTTCGTAGAAAGCCTGGCCGTTGAGATAGACGTCCCCTCGATGATACCACTTGCCGTAATTCAACCAGCCCCCGGAGAGCTCCAGAGCGTAGGGATTGTATTCACCGAAGAATGAATTAGGTAGTTCGACTTTCCAAACACCGTCAGCTTCGTATGTCCAGGAGGTTATGCGTTCGGAACCTTTGATGAAAACTTTCTCGCCGGGTGCTGCTCGATAAGTGATACGCTTACTTTCATCAGTACCGCTGCGAACTGGTTTGACCCATTCGCGATACGTTCCGGTATGGATAGTCACGGTATCTCCCGGCAGGGCGATAGATGCGGCCTTGTTGATAGTTAGATATGGGCTTGCAAGACTGCCGGAAGCTGAATCACTGCCCGTTTTTGAGACATGTATTTCACGAGCGGAAATGCACTTAGAGCCGAAGATTACGGTGATGACTATCGCTATCAATAGAAGTGATCTTCGCATAGTAATTATTCTCTCAACAGTCACTGATCTAATTCCGCAGTAATTCCCCTCCGGCTAAATATTGATATGGGATATCACTGTAGTTTTTGTAAACCTTTTCAAAGCGCACAACATGTGCACAGAATTGGGCAGAGCCTCACCCGCCCTTCTTGCAGCCGCCCAGTCCTGTCGCCAGGAAAGCCCCTAACAAGACCAATACTACCCACTTTTTCATATTGTTTTCTCCTTAAAGCCTCATTTTTTCAACTTCTAACTTTACCGTCAAGTCAGATAAATCCAATACTAAAAACAACATTATAGTACTATTCTGGATACTTACATACAAGTTTCCGAAAAGATTTCCTGTGGCATTGATGGCACCAGGATAGTACAATTTGTTTCATAAAAGCAGCACGAGTCGTTCAGTGACAATTAAGATGGAATTTATCACGGAGACAACCATGCGAACCAAACTGATAGTCGTGATTTCTCTCACATTGCTGCTGGTAGTAGCTATTAGTGATGCTATCGCAGGAAATTCCAGCCAGCCTATTCTGAGACCTTATCGGGTGCTGGTGGTTATTGGCAACCAGTGGAACGACCCGGGTAGTTACAGAATCGATGAGCAGACTCAGCTCGGCGGTCGAAGGTTCGAGTCAAATAAAGACTTCCGTGATGTGATTACTATGCTCAAGATCTGGGGTATTCCTTTCGACATCCTGCGTCTTGACCAGCAGCGGCTTCAAATAAACCGATTCCTGAACGGCACCGCTGAGCCGAATTATAGTTGCCTGATATGGATGGCAAATCCGGATTGTTTGGAAGAATTCTCCGCTAATTATGAAACCGTTCGCCGTGCCGTAGAAGAATACGGCATTAGCCTGATAGCACTATTTGACCACGTCGCAGCTCCCGAACTGTCTGATATCCTGGGTATTGAATATCAGAGCGTTTCAGACCAGACATCCGGAAGCATAAACGCCGCATTGAAAATATCCCGAGAGCACTTCATTACTGCCGGTGCAGTCGGAAAGGTTGTAAACGCTGAGGCGCAGTCCGAGTTACGCATTGTCCGTTGTGCCGCACGCCCCGAAACGATTGCACTTGGAACAATAGGGAAATATCCACAACTTGTAGTGCGAGACATAAGTGAAGAGACCAAGGCGGTCTGGATTGGTGGCGGCCGCGACTGGTTTGGTAAATTTCCTGAAATGAGGCAGCTTTTTAGAAAAGCGATGGTTTACAGCATCGGATATGGTTTGTTCAACGATAATTTCGAGAACGCTTTCATCTTTATTATGGACGATATGGGGGCCTCGGAACATGCCTATAGCCTGAGGTGGCACTATCCAACATCGAGTAAAGAGGACATCGTCAAGTACCTGGTTGAACCGCTGGAGAAATACGGTTTTGTAATGGTTCAGAATGTCACGCCCGGTTATGCCAACCCGGTGACACGAATGGTCGAAAATCCATGGGCTATTGATAAGTTTACGGATCCGTTTGGCAACGTGCAGGACTATGGCTCCACCAAGGAAGGACTTGACGAAGGTCTCCGGCGCGGTGTGTTCGAAATTCAGGCTCACCGGGTATGGACGCACATGACTTGGGACCTGGAATCTCCCCCAGGACCATGGTGGGATGCGCCAATCGATGGAGAAAGAGCACACTCGGACTGGTATCAGGAAACCTATGATGAACGCCGCAACAGACCTGTGCCCTCGAACGATATGCTTTTTCTATATAAGGTCGGACGCAATGCCATCGAGAGACAGTTTGGCGTGACTCCATTGGCAGTTACTATCCGTCCCGGCACAAGCCTCGAACACGATAACGGGCGTCTGGCGGCAATCGCCGGCTATGGCGTTGGCCGATGGCATTATATCGGTACCGACTACAACATTCAGTTTAGCATCCCTAAGATGTACCCTGAACTGTTCTCTTGTCACGATTTGGATTTGGTTAAAAAGACAAACTCAGAAATCACCAGCTCTATAAAGAACCTCAGTCAGACTCCGACAGCAGCCATGCTTTCAGCAAAGGTGGTCGGAGAACGGCGTATCGACCTGAGAAAAATGGACTGGATCGAGTCCAACAAAAACAAACTGTGGATTGGTTTTAACGAGTACTGCGCCTACCTACATACTCGGATAGAAGTAATTCCCAACGGTGGGCTTAAGATGCTTTTCAATTACGACCCTCACTACTGTCGGCATTTTGCCGGTAAACCTTCCAAGTGGACGTTAGAGCTTTCAGAACGCTACCTGAAGAAACTCGGTACGAAGGTCTCTTTTTCTCTCGACGGTAAAATGGAATTGCGATCGCTATCTGAACGTCAGAGCATCACGATTCCACCCGGAATAGGGGCCCGCAGCATGCAGCTTCTACCAGATTAGCCTACCCTCGAAATAATAGTGTCGAGACAAAGGAGCGGGTACTCTGTGGTTTCAGGATAAGGTTCGCAAGAGAATTTGCACATGGTTGAGTGTTGTCTCTACAGTTTATCGATCAATTCGTAACTAACCTCTTCAAGTGAGTTCAAGACCAAGGTAGCTTTCGAGAAGTCATTACTCATTGTATGTATGTTCGGTACGGCTATGCTCTTCATGCCCGCCGCATCTGCCGCAAGAATTCCCTTTTCTGCATCTTCGAGCACAACACAATTCTCCGGCGGCATGTTCATTTCATTTGCGACATAGAGAAAAATATCCGGGTAAGGTTTTATGCGTTCCACACTGCCTTTAGTGGCCACGCAATAGAAGAAATCCTCGAAATCGAGCGCTTTGAGCACGGCGTAGGCATCTTTAGGATGCGAAGATGTTGCCAGACCCATCGGCTTCCTGCCCTGCAGAGCGCCGAGCAGTTCGCGCGCTCCCGGCATGGGCTGAGCGCTGGAAGAGACCAGTTTCTTGTAAAGGCGGGCTTTCTCATGGCGAACGACATTTGGATCAACTGCCAAGTTCTTTTTTGATATGAATGCATCAGTGCCTTGTCCACAGCGAATCCAGTGATTTGCGTACTCTTGGTCCGACAACTCGAATCCCAGTTTGGAAAAGACGGTTTGATAGGCGGCAAAATGGAGTTTCTCTGTATCAGCCAACAGACCATCCAAATCGAATATCACGGCGGAAATCATATTATTCTCGAAAATCCAGTTCATTTAACAATTGATTAGTAGCAAATATATGAATTCCGATAACAATATTCATGGGGTTAATCCTGCCGTTGGATTTTCTGTTCCGGGACATTTCTTAGACTGCCATTTTGTGCAAGCACTTTAACCTCTTTTTTATACCACCTGAAAACAATAAATCCTCCTATGACAGCCAGCAGACAACAGATTCCCGTCTTGTCAAATTTCAACAGTATTGAATAGCCGATAGCGAGGGAGATACCGTAACAAAGCAATATTCCACCTATGACATCGATTATCGTAGAGACAGACAATGCCTTGCCTGGCAGCTCTCGGATGTCACTGTCAAGAATCCCCCAGAAACCGCCCGGGCGGACCTTGCGATAAAACTCTTCGAGTTTTTCTTTCGATACGGCGGGCGTGAGGAAAGTTAATATTATGCTGATTGGCACAATGACACCTGTCAGAAAAGCTATCTTGATTTCAAAAGGCATCTCAGGCCAGGGGTATCCAAATAGAACAACGCTTGGAGGAATGAACGGGTTTATAAACGCAAACACAAGGCCAAAAGAAAGTACTGTGATTTCCGTATAGGCGTTAATTCGCCACCAGAACCAGCGGGCAACATTAATCATACCGGGTGGGACTATCATGAATGCAAAAAATTCCCACACCGCCGAAACGGTAAGTTGTCGCCAGGCAATATAAAGAGCAATGCAGACACCTGCCGCCATCATAAGAACAACAACGATTTTGGTCACAATCATATAATGTCGCTGCGTTGCATCTTTTTTGATGAAGCGCTGATACACGTCGGTCATCATGTATGATGCTCCCCAGTTAAGATGCGTATCGATCGTTGACATAAAAGCGGCGAGAAAAGCTGTAATGAGCAGACCTTTAAGGCCGTATCCCAGATATTCATTCATTACCAGAGGATATGCATGTGTGTCATTATAAGGTTCGGTCAGTGTCGGGAATAGCACGATTGATACAAGCGCGACAACTACCCATATCCATGGCCGACAGCACTGAAAGATTGCGTAGAATATTGTTGCCCGGACCGAATCGCGTTCATTCTTGCATGCGCTCATACGCTGCATATTATAGCCGCTGGCATCCATCCACCAGAACACGAAGATATATATCAGCAACTTTACCAAGTCGAGATCGAAGCTTTTGAAATCGGGGAAAATGGAAAGAGTTTTCGGGCCGTAATTTTCATTGGCTGCGATTGTGTCTAATACATAGCTAAGCCCTCCTACCTTCACCACTGCTATTACTGCAAGAGCTATCATGCTGAAGGTTGCGATGAAAAACTGAATAAAGTCGGTTACCACTACACCGTAGAATCCTGAAAATGTCGCATATACCAGCGCAACGACTGTGCATATACCAACAGCCCACCATTTAGGTATGTCTGTCATAGTTGTAATAATGCTGCTCATAGCAAATATTACCCAACTGATAGTGAGCAGGTTCTGTATGATGCCGGCGAAAAACGCTCTGAATCCGCGTAGAAATGCCGCTGACTTGCCCTCATACCTTAACTCATAGAACTGGGCGTCAGTGATAATGGCCGCACGTCTCCAGAGTCGTGAAAAAAGGAAAATCCCAACAATAAGTGTAAGTACGGCGGCAAATACCCACCAGATTCGTTGAAGTCCGTCCGTACGTGTTATTTCTGTCACTACCAGCGGTGTATCCGATGCGAAACTGGTGGCGACCATTGAGACGGCAATCATCCACCAAGGGAAGGACCTGCCGCCGAGGAAGTAATTCTCCGAGCTTTTCGAGGCCCTTTTGGAAAAGTAAACACCCGCGCCAAGGGCAAAAAGCAGGTAGGCGGCTATGATCGCATAGTCAAGAAATCCTAAATGTCCCATCCTTGAGCACCTTCCAATCTGCCTGGATATTTCAATTTCTCAGTTTCTTAAAGAGAAATCTTTTTCCGATTTCCCTGAAACTCTCAGAGATGATACCATAATGAACAGGAATTGGCCAAGATGGACATCTGGATTTGAATTATTTTCATAGCATCAATCCAACCAACATAATACAATGAATCGTACGCAGCAAGCTCATTCATGTCCCTCAATGACAAGAAGGACAAAGCTTTTCAATGGACAGCTTCGGACGAACGCAAAGATGTGCTGTTATCTTTGCTGAACGTTAATTCATTATAGGAGTAATCATTATGAAGTATCGTAAGCTTATGGTCGTTGGCACGGTAATTATAGGCCTGCTTCCTCTTTCTATAAATGCAGCCGAGGCCGCGCTGAAAGATCAAGCTACAAAAGCAATGCATCGGGCTACCGACTTCTTCCGCACACAGGTCTCTACCGAGGGCGGCTATTTGTGGCGATACAGTGAGGATCTGTCCCTTCGCGAGGGGGAAGGTACGGCAACCGATACAATGGTCTGGGTCCAGCCTCCGGGGACACCTTCTGTGGGTATGGTATATCTGACCGCCTATGAGGCCACCGGTGATTTATATTATCTCGGCGCCGCCCGGGATGTCGCCTATGCACTTGTCAAAGGCCAGCTTCGCTCTGGCGGCTGGGACTACCGCATTGAGTTTGATCCCAAACAGCGACAGCGCTATGCCTATCGGACTGAACCATATAAGGAAGGGGCACGAAATGTCAGCACTCTGGATGATAACAACACCCAGTCGGCGGTTCGGTTACTCATGCGCGTAGATCGGGCGCTGGATTTCAAGGATGAAAAAATCCATGAGGCTGTTGAGTTTGCTCTTTCGACTTTACTGAAAGTCCAATACCCCAACGGTGCCTGGCCACAGCGATTCAGTGCCGCTCCCGACCCGGCCAAGTTTCCGGTCAAGAAGGCCGGCTATCCGGACTCGTGGTCGTGGATCTATCCCGAACGTGACTACAAAAGTTTCTACACCTTCAACGACAACACCATTGCCGACACCATCGCTACTATGCTGGAAGCATTCGATATATACGGCAATGTAAGGTACCGGGCTGCTGCAGAAAAGGCCGGCGATTTCATTCTTCTGGCCCAGATGCCCGAGCCCCAGCCTGCATGGGCGCAACAGTATAATGCAGACATGCACCCGGCCTGGGCCCGAAAGTTCGAGCCGCCCGCCGTCACGGGCGGCGAGTCACAGGGGGTCATGAGGACATTGCTGGAACTCTGCCGCGCAACCGGCAAGAAAAAATACCTTGAACCTTTGCCCCGGGCCATGGAGTACTTGCGCCGGTCCCGGCTGCCCGATGGTCGCCTGGCCCGGTTTTACGAATTAAATACCAACAAACCGCTCTACTTCACCAGAGAAGACTACAAGCTTACTTATAGCGATGCTGATATGCCCACCCACTACTCATTCAAGACCTACTACGGAGTTGAGAGCATTGCCCGGGAGTATGAGAGTCTGCGTGCAATGGATCCGGTCGAGTTGAAACCGTCAGAGAAGGTACGCGCACCGCAATTGAGCCGGAGCCTGACAGCTCGAACTAAATTGATCATCGACCAGCTTGACGAGCATGGCCGCTGGGTGGAAAATGGCCGACTGAGAAACGATGAGCCGGATAATATCACACGCAGAGTGATAGACTGTCGAACCTTTATCAATAATGTGAGTGCATTGAGCACATTTCTTTCCGCTGTTCGATGAATTAAAAAAGATACGTTACAACACCGATATAACGACCATTTAATACCTGTTGCACACAAAAGGCCCGGAGTATAAAATAAATGTTTGATTTAATAGGTGTTGGTTCGTATTGTAACTGATATTATTGGTTTTTTATACCTTGAGCTTTTTCTAAGGAGGAATAATGAAACGACAAATCAAACATCACACATTGAATTCATTGCCGGCAGAATCTGATAGATCCTCTCGCCGAAAGTTCCTGGCAGGCACTGGAAGAGTAGTTGCCGGTTCGATCCTTACAGGGGTTGCTTTACCTCGAATTTACGCCGCCGAGAGAAATACGATACGGCTGGCCCTGGTTGGCTGCGGGGGCCGTGGCACAGGCGCAGTCGCCGATGCCTTCTCAGCTTCCGGCGGCCCGGTAAAGCTCTATGCTATGGCCGACCTGTTCGAGAGCCGCCTCCAAAGCAGCCTGAGTAATCTTAAGAAGGATTTTCAGAACAAGCTCGACGTTCCGCCCGAACGCCAATTTGTCGGTTTCAACGCCTACAAAAAAGCAATCGATTGCCTGAGGCCGGGAGATATCGTATTATTGACAACTCACGCGGCTTTTCGCCCTATGCACTTTGAGTACGCCGTCAAAAAAGGCGTTAATGTCTTCGCCGAGAAATCGTTTGCGACAGATGCGCCCGCCGTCCGCCGTTGGCTCAGAGCCGCCGAGGCCTCCGAACGAAAAAATCTGAAGGTTGGCGTCGGCTTCATGTGGCGCCACTCCAAAGCACGACAAGAATTAATCCATCGGATTCATGATGGGGCCATCGGCCAGGTGCACACCCTGCGGATATATCGTGTGCACGGGCCGGTCCACTGCCCGCGCAGGCCCGAGAACGTCAACGAACTGGCATTCCAGCTTCAGAATCCAAACAGCTTCACATGGGTATCCTCCGGATTCTTCATCGATTGGCACTGCCACAACATCGACGTGGCCTGCTGGGCAAAAGGCGCCTGGCCGGTTTCTGTCCAGGGAATGGGCGGTCGCTGCTATGAGCAGGCGGGTAATCAGTTCGACCACTACACGGTCGAATATACCTTTGCTGACGGTACAAAGCTGTTCGCCTTCTCACGTCACATGGATGGCTGCTGGAATACCTACTCCGACTACGCCCACGGCTCAAACGGCTCGGCCGTAATAATGGCAACCCTGGGCCAGCCAAAGCCGAAGATATACAAGAGCCACGATATGGTCCCGGCAAATCTTGACTGGGAATTTGGCCGGGATGACCCGAATCCGTACCATGTCGAATGGCAGGTGCTTCTGGATGCTATCCGGCAGGATAAGCCGCACAACGAAGCTAAGCGGGCAGGTGAAGCGGAAGTAGCAGCTCTCATGGGACGCATGGCGACCCATACTGGAAAATACATTACCTGGGACCAGGCGTTAAACTCCGACTTCCAGTTCGTTGAAGACATTGACAATATGACCTTTGACTCCCCCGCCCCAATCCACACCGGTCCGGGCGGAATCTATCCGGCTCCAATGCCGGGTATCTCGAAAGAGTGTTAACCGGATTATTGATGGGTCTGAGTTACAATGTTGGACAAAAAGGTAAAAAATAAAAACGCAATTTGTGTGCCCTATGAAAACTCATTTATAGAATTGCCGATATTTTCAAATGCAGAAATTATCGAGATGATACCTTCGTATATAGAACCGCTGAATGATAAGCAGATTCTTCATTCCATAAAAAATCCTGTTGACAATGCGCCCCTTTCAGAGATTGCCAAAGTCAAAAGTAATGTGGTAATAATCCTGGAAAATGCCACACGCCCTTTAGATACTTCTTTCATTGCCTCGCTTGTTGTCGATGAATTGAGGCAGGCAGGTGTTGTCGATGAGAATATTACCTTTCTCTTCGCCAACGGCGCCCATAAGGATATGGAAGAGTACAATTATAAAGATAAATTGGGAGATCAATTTAAGCATTTCAGAATAATCAATCATGATTGCAAAGGTGAGCTGACAAACCTGGGCAAAACAAAACTGGGAAGTCCTATTTTAATAAATTCATTAGTTCTCGAAGCCGATTTGAAAATTGCTGTCGGTACAATTGAACCACACTACGGCGCCGGTGTTTCCGGGGGCGCTAAAATATTATTTCCGGGTTGTGCCGGTTTGGAATGGATATTTAATAACCATAGCCTCAAAAGAGGCGAATTCGGGGAGGTTGATAACCAGTGGAGAAATGATACTGAAGAATCGGCTGGCAAAGTCGGCATTGATTTTCTGATTAATGCGGTACTGAATTACAAACAAGAAATAATTGGCCTGTATTGTGGAGATTGGATTAAAGCACATAGAGAAGGAATAAGCTTATCATTAAAGGCCTCTGTTGCCGAGTTGCCTTATAAAGCAGACTTTTGCATAGCGGGCAGCTCTCCCTTTGATTTGAACTTCCTTCAAACGTTAAAAAGTATAGCAGCTACACAAACAGTTATTAAAGAAGATGCAACATATGTGATGTTTACATCCTGTCGCCAGGGCTTGGGAAATCATCGCTGGTTATTGGACGAGATAATGCTGGCAGAGAGACACAAACTAAATGCCGATTATGTCTCAGCCATGGCGGAAATTATATATAGTACGCATTTGTCGGAAGATGATTTATATTCATACTACCCAAAGCAGGTAAAGCTTATAAATAATATTAGTAAACTAAGGCAAATGATTACATCGCTGGATAAACCGGGCAGTAAAGGTGTTGTTCTTCCTTACTCTCCCATTACCATTCTCCGGTATCCTTGATTTTATTTTGTAAAACTTATTGTAGCGAAAGCTGGTAAGATTATGGTAATCTGAGTCAACATTGACGTAACACAATCCATTTACGATTTGGCTATAAGACTGTGAAGTAAGCGATGAGAGCAATCCAGATAGTAGAGCCCAGAAAAATTGCAATGCTGGACAACGCTCCAACTCCCGAACCGGCCGACGGCGAGATTCTTGTGCGATGCAGCTATGTTGCTATTTGTGGAAGTAATATAAGCCAATATATCGGTAAAGGTTTCTGGGGTAACGGCGACTTCCCTAATCCCGTAGGCTGGTCCGGACACGAGAATATCGGCACAATAGTCGAATCTCGCTGTGATGGTTGGGAAGAAGGGGAATTGGTACTGGCTTTGCCTGAAGGCCCTTATGGTTTCGCCGAGTACATCGTCTCTCGACCTCCGGCCATTGCTCGCCTGCCCAGGGATGCGCCCGACCCGGGGGCACTGATTATTGCCCAGCCGCTGGCGACGGTGCTTCGAGCACTTACGCGAATCGATGGTGTCAAAGGCCAAACATGCGTTGTAGTCGGCCAGGGCCCGATGGGATTGATATTTACACATATACTGCGGCTGATGGGAGCAAGTACGGTCATTGCGACCGACCTGCTCGACTGGCGGCTGGAATGGTCAAAACGCTATGGAGCCGACCATATCATAGATGCTTCGAAAAAAGATGTTGTTAAGGTCGTCAATGAATTAACTAACGGGAAGATGGTTGACTTCGCGGTCGAGGCGGTGGGCGAAGTAGATACACTGAAGACCGCCGCATATCTGCCGGGGCACGGCGGCAGGCTGTTGGTTTTCGGTGTGCCGCACTATGAATTGCAGGAGTTTCCTTGGTATCATGTCTTCCGACAGGAGATACAAATCAATACCAGTGTCGGCCCGGAGTGCAGTAAATTCTTTCAAACCGCGGTGGACATGGTCCTCGATAATCGGGCTTCAGCCCTGACAGAGATTGTTAGGCCGCGCATGCCCTGGGACAAAGCCCCGGAGGCCTTCGAAATGTATGCCGAATGTGCTAAAGATTCCCTGAAGCTGACCCTTGAAGTCTAACCAGGAACACCTCTGCAATTCAGACCGGGATACTACTGTTCATAAAGTGTCTTTCTCATCCCCCGGCGCAAACCATCTGCCGATCAGATGCGCAGCGACCGCCGCCACCAAAAGCATTCCGCACAGGCTGCCGATTGCATACCAGCGGCTTTGGTCTTCCCAGTAACCTTTCAGCCCCAAGCCGAGAAAAACGAAACCGGAAACCAGATTCAACAGCCATAGCCATATGGGCAGCCGCAATCCTCTTGGAAGAAACCTCCGATCCATCCACAGGTTCATAAGGCAAAACAATCCACAACCTAATACACCGGTAAACAGGTTGGCGGGCGTCAGAATCGCCAGCAGCAGCCGGGGTTTACCGGCTGCACCGGTGGACTGATATATAAACAACCATAGCAGAATCGCGCAAGCACCGACTGCACACCAGATGACTGTTATACGTTTGATGCGGCCGGCATGCCGGATGGCAAAATCGCGACTCACCGCGTGCGTCATTTCGCTAATAATACTGCAGGCGACTTCAAGTGTGCCATAGAGCGTTCCGAACATGGTCAGAAAAGCCCCCGCCACATACAGCGGCAGCAGCCACGGATGTATACCGGTAACGAACGCCGACTGAAGATTGAGCAGGTTCTTCTCGTCGGGGATCTTGTGATGCGGTCCGAGGATCAGCTTGCCCGAAGCCACGAACACTGCGCTGAAAGCGATGATAACAAGAAAGCTGATAGAACAATCAACCAGTGGAGCGCGGAGCCAGCGGCGAACCGGATGTGCAGGATCGCCGGCGATTTCGGCGAGCCGTTCGGCAGAGGCCGGCCCCTCGCCGGCCTGTCCCCAGGCCTTGTCGCGCATAAAGGATGTGTATGCCAAATAATCGAAACCGGCGCCCCCGATAACGCCGACATAACGCGTCGTCTCGACCCACACCGGGTCGGCGGCGATATGTGGGTACTCAGCGCTGAGCCACGGTGGGTACACATATGGCTGTGGAATGAAAATCCCCTTCAAAAGTTCCAGCCAATCCGGACGGTAGAGAATCAGCGTTACCCCGGCTGAGAATACCATTGCGGCCACAATAATAAGTTGAATGCGCTCCAGCGTTGAGTAACTGCGCAAGGCGGTGATTACGACTACGACAGCCAGTATCGCTGCGCCCCAGAGATAATCGATACCGCCTCCCAATATTTCGCTCGTCCCGGTTATCCAAGAGGTCAAATTACCCAAAACGCCGCAGTGGAAACTAATCCAGATTGGCAAACAAACGGCGGCAATCATAAACAGCGTCAGCGTCAGCCAGCCGCGGGGGCCAGGCAGATCGAGCATCCTTTTATATGGATGGACGCCGGTCAGCACCATGTGACGCGATGATGCCACCACAAGGCCCCACTTCAGCAGCGAGATGACAACGAACAGAAACAAAATGCGGTATCCGAAGAGGGCGCCGCCCCGGCTCGAAAAAATCAGCTCGCCGGTTCCTATCGTCAGCGATGCAATGATTGCTCCGGGACCGAAGACCTTCAGCCAATCCAGGGGACTGCGAGGCAATGAACCAACGGATTTGTCACCGGTTATGGTAGTAGTTAACATATCATCCATAGTCAGACCTGAGTATGCTTATCCAAAGATAAGTGGGAAAAAAGATACCTTGAAAATTTAGACGACGCAAGGAAAAAATCCATGTAAGGCAGCAGCCTTTACCATTCACCGCCAGATTATTGTTGGCTCTGGAGTTCGTTAGTGTATAATCATATAAATACTGTATCGTGGATTATTTGCCTTTATATATGCGCTCAGGCTGAAAAACAACATTATACAGAAGACTATGTATTTGGAGGCTTTCTGATGAAGATTTCGAAAATGAATCGCCGTGATTTTTTAGCTAATGCAAGCGCCGCTGCTTTAGGGATGATAAGTTTTCCTCATATCGTTCCTTCCTCGGCTTTAGGCAAGGCCGGTAATATAGCGCCAAGCAATCGGATTACTATGGGCTCCATCGGAGTCGGCGGTATGGGCACGAATAATATGAGGGCATTCCTGAATCAGCCTGATGTGCAAGTCGCTGCCGTCTGTGATGTCGTTAAAGCCAATAATGAATATGGCCACTGGTATAAGAACGGATGGCAAGGTCCATGGTTCGGGTGGGAACCCGCTCAAAATATAGTTAACGACTTTTACGCTCAAAAAAATCAATCCAGTAGTTATGACGGTTGTGATGCATACATTGATTTCCGCGATGTACTCGCAAGAGACGACATCGATGCAGTTTGTATAACAACGCCCGA
>JACKQG010001436.1_pt2 | contig 17342 bp, 17 predicted proteins | sample 8237621 | NCBI WGS metagenome assembly JACKQG01 (sample SAMN15677084, study PRJNA649215) | marine metagenome | biome: marine; feature: Black Sea; material: saline water; isolation source: suspended particulate matter (SPM) from the Black Sea western gyre | collected 2013-06-09/2013-06-10 | depth...
TGTTGAGCTTAGAGCTTTTTTTAACTCATTTAAAAAGTATTCTTTTGTTCTCTCATCGGCAATATTAAATGTATAAAGCACCCATTCGGTGTTTAAGGTGATTTCTTCTGTATCCTTATATGTGAGAAATGGACGATAGAGATTAATGTCCGTAGTTTTAATCAACTCAAGCACATCCATATAAAAGCTGCTCACCTCATAAGAAATTAAAGATTCTAAAGTTTTTAAAGGGATGCTTGCATCTGTATCTCCGGTTTGGGACACTCCTGTGATCAAAACATCGCCAAGAAGAAGTTGTTCGCCTATAAAAAAAGCTTTTTTTGATTGGGATAGGGCATTGGCATCTGTATAGATTGTGTGATCTTTGAGCGTTGTATGCTCATCAATTAAAATAGAATTAAAAAAAGAGTATACAGTGTCCGCTTGCATTTTTATATCTATCTCTTCAAGACTTTGATTGCCTGGATGAATGGATATGGCTTTCACTAAAAGTTTTCCAATAAAATCACGTTTACAAATGTCCCGGCTTCAAGATTTTTATCTTCTTCACCGCTTATCATTAAGGCGCTGTTGTTGAGCATATTTGTTAATATAGCTGAACTTCCAACTTTTTTACCATTAAAATTTACAAAGTATTGACCATCTTCAATCACAATATTGCAAGCTGTGAACTCGGTGAAACGGCTTCTTTTTGTAAAGTTTTCACTAAGTTTGGCTGCAACTGTTTTAAATGCTTTTTGTCGTCCTTGCATCTTTGCGATAAGCGGAAGTGCATAAAGCATGGCTGTGACAGTTGAAGAGTAAGCAAATCCTGGAAGGGCGAGTATAAACTTGTTTTCACGTTGTGCCACCATAATATGGCGGCCCGGTTTAATACCGACACCTTTAAAAGCGACTTCACCGCCAAGACGTGGAACGATATCTTTTACAAAATCATAATCACCGACACTCACTCCTCCTGTGCTCACTAAAATATCAGCAGAACAAAGAGCATTTTCAAAAGTTTTCATGATGGAGTCTTTATCATCCCCCACAGTTCCAAGTTGAATCACTTCAGCACCGGCTTGTTCAAAAAGTGCAGCAAGTGTGTAGTTGTTGGAGCTTCTGATCTGAGCTGGATTATCGCTTTGCACACCAAGGTCAAGAATCTCACTTCCTGTTGCTATGACAGCCACCCGGGGACGCAGGGCAACATTAACCATAACGATGTTAAGCCCAGCCATTACACCAATCTCGGCAAAACCGATTTTAGTTCCTTTTTTGATGAGAATATCTCCAGCTTTATAGCCTTCACCGATAGGTCTCACAGCATTCCCTAAGGGGACTTTTTCTTCCACTTTTATTTTGCCATCAACCGCATCCACGTTCTCTATTTGGATGAGCGTATCTGCACCCTCGGGCATTTTAGAACCGGTGAATGTTTTAATGCATGTTCCAGCACTTACAACTCTTGTCTCATTGTTTCCGGCAGGATTATCCCCGAGAATGAGGATGCTATCTGCATCTAAATCAGAATACAATACAGCGTAACCATCCATAGAAGCGGTTGGAAATCTAGGGTCATTAAATTTTGCTATGATATCTTGAGCCAGGGTTCTTCCAAGAGAAGAACTGAGTGGAACATTCTCATTTTTAGAAGCATTGACTTCAAGTAAATTCAACATATTTTGGCTTGTCTCATAAGATAATAAGTTCAAAGCTAATTCCTTAATTTTATTGTATAAAATGAAGGAAGCCTTCATTTATTGGTCCCATTAAGGAACAAAGTCCCTTAATTCCGCTTAGACCGCTGTGGTCACTAAAGTGATTGACTAAGCCAATAATCCGCTACCTTTGATGGCTGTGGAGCGATCAAGTGCGTAGATTCTTTGTCCGTTTTTCAGGTCATATTTCCAGATTGGGGCAGAGGCTTTAAAGTCTTCTACAAACTCATCTATAAATTCTAAGGCCACTCTTCTTTTTGGTGAAAAAACAGCTGCTATGTAAGATGACTGGTGAAGTAAGACATCTCCGCGGGAATGGGCCATTTTTATGATGGCATTTTTTGCTTTTGCTTTTTCTTGCCACTCTTTGAACCATTTTTCAAGGATTGGCTCATAAATATCAAAACTAAGACCATCTATACCGTCTTCATCCCGAATGGTGCCAATAAAAGGGATAAAAGCGCCATAGTTGCTGAGGGATTCTTCTTCGTACCATGCTTTTAAAATATCTGCTACGTTTAGGCCGCCATTATAAATTTTAAGCATACCTCACCCACCGCAAACCGGAGGAAGCATTGAAACTTTATCACCGTCTTTGAGAGGAAAATCAAGGGTGGAAACAAGGGTGTCATTCACCGCTATAGCAGAGTTTTCCAACCATTCTCTCATCTCTGGCGTTTCTTGTAAAATAGTGGCTAATTCACTTAAGTTGTTTATCTCTAATTCTAAAGCATCTTTTTGTATCGGTCCTAAAAATTCCACCCGTATCATGCATTCACTCCATTGCTTAATTAATGCGATTATATCAAAGATAAGTTAAGTAGTGTATAATTTCATCATTAAACTTTCAGGAGCATGTGTGGTTTTTGGCAAAATTGAATATTTGAACCTTTTACCATTTCATGTATTTATGAAACGTTTTACAAAAAGCTCACAGCAAAGTATGAGTATGCACTATAAACGCGGAGTTCCATCGCACATTAATGAAAAGTTTATTAAAAGGCGTGTTGATGCAGCTTTTATCTCAAGTATCAGTGCGCAAAAGTATCTAAATGTCGGGCTTGGGATTATTGCAAAAAAAGAAGTTTTGAGTGTTATCATAGTTCCGAGTGAGCCTGATGAAAAAGATCAAGAATCAGCAAGCTCTAATGTTTTAGCAAAAATTTTAAATATACAGGGAAAAGTGCTTATTGGAGATAAAGCGTTAAAACACTCTTTGTCATCAAGCGATTATATTGATTTAGCAAAAGAATGGAATGACAAATATAACTTACCCTTTGTATTTGCATTACTTTGTTATCATAAGAAACAAAAACTATTCACTTCTATACAAAGAAGATTTTTAAGTCAAAAAGTAAAAATTCCACAATATATTTTAAAAAAAGCATCTACACGGACAGGGATTGATGCAAAAGAGATACTCAAGTATTTAGATTATATCTCTTATGATTTAGACACTAAGGCCAGATTAGGTCTAAAAAAATTTTATATACTGAATAAACAAGGATGAAATAGATGAAAGACAGTGATATTGAAATAAATGAAATCGAAATAGTTGAAGAAGAATACGAAAACAAAAAAGAAATAACAAAACATACAGAGACTATGATAAGCACTTTGCTGAAAAAAAACAATGAATTGCTTGAATACCATAACCGCATATTGATTGAAGAAAAAAAGATGAATAATCTTAACATTAAGGTGAATGTTGCATTCAAACTTATTTTGATTCCGGCAATTGTAGTGTTTTGTTTATTTTTATATAAAATATATGAGCAAGCACTTGTGAGTAATACAAAAGAGACAACTATTGTCAATAATCTTCCACAGCAAGCGACACCGGTTGTAAATGTAAGTGTGCCAACACCAAGTGTTGAGTTTACAAACCAAACTATACTTGACAAGGTTTCATTTTATAGAGGCGGATACCATGGTTATGTATATAGAAACACGTCTGAGGATATAGTCTATTGTAGAACAGACACACGTAAAGATGTGTATGATATTGTTATTTCACCAAACTCCAGTTTAGAGTTAACCTATGAGCTTTACTCATGTAAAGATGTGGAACTTATTGAAATAAGAAATCCAAGTGCGCCTAAGAACACGGCGCAACAATCATTATTTAAAATATAAACTTTTCACTTCAGTGGAATTTAGATAAGTGCAGCCAACTCTTGGAAGATTTTTAAGTCAAAAAGTAAAAATTCCACAATATATTTTAAAAAAAGCATCTACACGGACAGGGATTGATGCAAAAGAGATACTCAAGTATTTAGATTATATCTCTTATGATTTAGACACTAAGGCCAGATTAGGTCTAAAAAAATTTTATATACTGAATAAACAAGGATGAAATAGATGAAAGACAGTGATATTGAAATAAATGAAATCGAAATAGTTGAAGAAGAATACGAAAACAAAAAAGAAATAACAAAACATACAGAGACTATGATAAGCACTTTGCTGAAAAAAAACAATGAATTGCTTGAATACCATAACCGCATATTGATTGAAGAAAAAAAGATGAATAATCTTAACATTAAGGTGAATGTTGCATTCAAACTTATTTTGATTCCGGCAATTGTAGTGTTTTGTTTATTTTTATATAAAATATATGAGCAAGCACTTGTGAGTAATACAAAAGAGACAACTATTGTCAATAATCTTCCACAGCAAGCGACACCGGTTGTAAATGTAAGTGTGCCAACACCAAGTGTTGAGTTTACAAACCAAACTATACTTGACAAGGTTTCATTTTATAGAGGCGGATACCATGGTTATGTATATAGAAACACGTCTGAGGATATAGTCTATTGTAGAACAGACACACGTAAAGATGTGTATGATATTGTTATTTCACCAAACTCCAGTTTAGAGTTAACCTATGAGCTTTACTCATGTAAAGATGTGGAACTTATTGAAATAAGAAATCCAAGTGCGCCTAAGAACACGGCGCAACAATCATTATTTAAAATATAAACTTTTCACTTCAGTGGAATTTAGATAAGTGCAGCCAACTCTTGCTTGTACTTTTCTATATCAAAGTCTTTTAAGGGTGAAGATTCACTTTTTATAGCAGCTTTTGCCACAGCAGAAGATATTTCAACTATGAGTCTTTTGTCAAAGGGTTTTGGAATGATATAGTCTTTTCCAAAGATTAATTTTTTTCCATAAATCTCATTTAAATATTGGGGGACTTCTTGTGTGGCGAGTTCTGCAAGAGCATAAGCAGCTGCAAGTTTCATCTGTGTATTTATTTTTCTTGCGCGAACATCCATTGCACCTCTGAATATAAAAGGAAATCCTAGAACATTATTCACTTGATTGTCAAAGTCACTTCTTCCTGTTGCTACGATTGCGTCAGGTCTCACCTTGAGCACATCATCTGGGAAAACTTCGGGAATTGGATTTGAGAGAGCAAAAACGATAGGATTCTCTGACATAAGTTTTAAATCATCGAGTGTGAAAGTTCCAGGTTTTGATAAGCCAAGCACTACATCAGCACCTTCAAAAGCTTCCTTATGCGTTTTATACATATGATTTGCAAATTCTCTTTTATAAATATTTAAATCACTTCTTCCGTTGTGCACCACACCTTTAGAATCCAGCATATATATAACTTTAACACCAAGCTGACGATAGAGTCTTGCGCATGAGATTGCTGCCGCTCCGGCTCCAACCACCACAACCTTCATTGTTTCTATATTTTTACCTATAATCTTGCACGCATTGATAATTGCTGCTGTTGAGATAACAGCAGTTCCATGTTGGTCATCATGCATAACAGGAATATCCAACTCTTCAACAAGACGTCTTTCAATCTCAAAACACTCAGGAGATTTTATATCTTCAAGGTTTATTCCACCAAAGGTCGGAGATATTGCTATAACTGTATTGCAGAATGTATCTACATTCTCTGTATCAACTTCAATATCAAAACTATCAAGTCCGGAAAACTTTTTAAAAAGTATGCTTTTCCCCTCCATAACAGGTTTTGAAGCTAAGGCTCCTAAGTTGCCAAGCCCAAGAACTGCTGTTCCGTTTGAGACAACGGCTACAAGGTTTCCTTTTGAAGTGTACTTGTAAGCATTTTCTGGATTTTTCTCTATCTCCAGGCATGGCGTGGCAACACCTGGAGTGTATGCAAGGCTTAAGTCTTTTTGTGTCTCCATCGCTGTTGTGGCCTGAATGGATATTTTTCCGGGTTTTGGGTGTTGGTGGTAATGAAGAGCCTGTTTTTTCGTAATATTTCTGTGGGGCATGATAATTTACTCCTAAAATACTTTTTTAAAGTATATCTTAATCATGGTTTAACAAGAGAGTATATATAATTTCACATGAAAAAATTCGAACAATTTTTAATAGATAATCTGCCGGTGTCTAAAAGTATTCATCCTCATTATGAAGAGGCCCTTCAGGTGATGCTTCAAGCGGGCGGAAAACGTTTCCGTCCTGCACTTTTACTTGGTATAGTCTCTTCGTATAATTCTCTTTTAGAAGAGGGTGCAATGCATGCGGCATATGCGATAGAACTCTTGCACACCTACTCGTTGATTCATGATGATTTACCTGCAATGGACGATTCACCGCTTCGTCGCGGACATCCGACTTTGCATGTGCTTTTTGATGAGGTTACGGCTATCCTTGTTGGAGATGCTTTAAACACGTATGCATTTGAGGTTTTGAGCAATGCACCGTTTTCAGACAATGTAAGAGTGAAACTTATCCGGGAGTTAGCGACTAATGGCGGTTTAAATGGAATGGTTTTAGGTCAGGCAATAGATTGTCACTTTGAAAACCAACCCTTAAGCATCGAAGATGTGAAAATCCTCCATACAAATAAAACTGCAAAACTTATAGCGGCTTCTTTAAAAATGGGTGCAATCATAGTCGGTGAAGAGGATTTGGGTGAAGAGTTGTATGATTTTGGAATCAAACTTGGGCTTTTATTTCAGATTCAAGATGACATACTTGATGTGACACAAACTTCGGAGGAAGCTGGAAAACTTACAGGAAATGATGAAGATAAAAACAGCTTTGTCACTTTGATAGGCTTAGAAGAGACGACTAAAGAAGCAAACACCTTAGCGGATGAACTCGAAAAAGAGTTGAATAACTTTGATGAAAAGTTACAAAATAACCTTTCAGAACTACTTACTAAATACATAAACAGACATAGGAATTAAAATGGCAAATGCAATACGTCAAAAAATGGCAGATTCGATAAGATTTTTAGCAGCAGATATGGTTCAAGCGGCAAATTCAGGACACCCCGGTGCACCTATGGGACTTGCAGATATTGCAGTGGTTTTAAGTGAGCACTTAAACCATAATCCAAAAAATCCAGACTTTTTAAACCGCGACAGACTAGTGTTTTCAGGCGGGCATGCAACTGGACTTATTTACTCTCTTTACTATCTTTGGGGTTATGGTTTGGAAGTGGAAGATTTAAAAAACTTTCGTCAGTTGGATTCTTTAACTCCAGGGCATCCTGAATATGGGCATACCAAGGGGATTGAAATAACTACAGGACCTCTTGGTCAAGGTATTGCAAATGCTGTCGGTTTTTCAATGGCTTCAAAATTTGTCGGTGCGCAGGTGAATTCTGACACAGCTGATTTGATTGATCATAATGTGTATTGTCTTTGCGGTGATGGGGATTTAGAAGAGGGTGTCTCTTATGAAGCCTGTTCAATTGCCGGGCATAATAAGCTTGATAACCTTATTCTTATTTACGATTCCAACCGTATCACAATCGAGGGTTCGACTGATTTAAGCATCTCTGAGAATATCCATGCTAGATTTGAGTCTCAAGGGTGGGATGTTTTAGAATGCGACGGTCATGATTTTGATGCGATTGATGTGGCACTCACAACTGCAAAATCAAATACAAAACCGACTATCATCATCGCAAACACCATCATCGCAAAAGGTGCTGGAAAATTAGAAGGTTCACACCACTCTCACGGTGCACCGCTTGGTGAAGATGTTATTGCGCAAGCAAAAACAGATGCCGGATTTGATCCTGAGAAGAAATTTCATGTGGATGAAGATGTTTTAGTGAGATTCAGATGTGCGATAGAAGAAGGTGATTTACTTGAACGTGAATGGATTCACAGACAAAAAACTCTTCCATTAATGGAGCAAAATGAAGCTCTTACTGCTTTGCAAAATCCTGACTTTTCAAGAATCCAGTACCCCACTTTTGAAAAAGCAGATGCTACCCGTTCTACAAATGGGAAAATCATGAACGCAATCGCAAGAGGGATTCCATCTTTCTTAGGTGGTTCAGCAGATTTGTCTCCTTCAAATAAAACAAACCTCAATGACATGGGTGTGTTTCCAAAGGGTAGAAATATCTACTTCGGTATTCGTGAACATGCGATGAGTTCTATTGTAAACGCAATGGCTCTTTATGGTCCTTTGATGCCTTTCTCAGCTACATTTTTTGTTTTTTCAGATTACCTAAAACCTGCAGCTCGTATCGCAGCACTTACAGGAATCCAGCAGTTCTTTATCTGGACACATGATTCTATCGGTGTTGGTGAAGATGGTCCAACACACCAACCAATCGAGCATCTTTCACAATTCCGTGCACTTCCAAACTTTTATGTTTGGCGTCCGGCAGATGGAGCGGAAAATGTTGAAGCTTGGAAAACAGCATTAGAGATGAAGTCTTCACCGTCTGCATTTGTATGTTCACGTCAAAACCTTGCAGTATTGCCTGAACCTGCATGTGGAGATATACATAAAGGTGGATATTTAGTTTCAGAGGATAAAAAAGCTACGATAACACTTATGGCATCGGGAAGTGAAGTTGAATTAGCATTGAAAATTAAAGAGACACTCAATGCCAAAGGTGTGGCTGTCAATGTGGCTTCAATTCCATGTTACGATCTTTTTATCGAACAAGATGCCTCTTATATCTCTTGTATTGTTAAAAAGGGAACGAAAACTGTAGCTATTGAAGCTGCCCGCGGTTTAGAGTGGTATAGACTTGCAGACACTGTAATTGCGATGGACAGTTTCGGTGCATCAGCACCGGCAGGTCAGCTTTTTGAGAAATTCGGTTTCTCGGTTGATTCTATAATAGAAAAAATAAAATAAATCTTCTTTTACTTTGCTCTTAAGGGCAAAGTGTTTTTCATCACATTAAATCCATTTTCGATATCCTCATCCGTAATAGTATCAGCCAAATCAATATAATAACTATAAATTAAAATATCTCCTTTTTTAAACTCTAAGCGTAAATAACTCTTTGCCATTCCTAAGGCTTTGTTTTGTATGTTTTGGTTCGAGTTGCATACTATAGAATCTTTATAGGAGACAAAAAGTTCTTGTGTGCAGTTTTTATCAAAGGGATAAAGGGAGAGAAGTTTTTTCCCAATAGACTCTTTTGGAGGAAATATACTGAGCTTCATACATGTAATTTCTTCTTTTGCTAATGTTTTACTGTGGATGAGGCTTATATGATTATCAGAACAGCTATTAAAAAGTAAAAAAGAAAACAAACCCCCTATAATAAATAATCTTTTTTTCAATATTATTTCGAAGGGAGTTTCTTTTCTAGGGCTTTAGTGGAGGTGTTGTTATCTAAAAGCTTAGATAAATTCATACTTTGATAACGAAAATTCCCATCCTTATATCCACCAATACTATTATAGTTATCAAACTTGCCACCATGCATATCAATTTTGCCTTTTTGATATTTAACAGCATCTTGGGCAAAAATAGAGATAAGAAACAGCGATATGATAAAAAGAATTTTCATTAATCTTTCCTTATGTAAGCGGGTTTTGTCATAATTCTGCTATCCACATTTCCACGTCCGACTGTGAAATGGTAAAGAATCTGATAACGATTGTCTTTGATTCCAAGAAGTCCGTGCATCATGTCATCCAAGAAGCATCCTATTCCTGTGCCGGAGAGACCTAAAGAGGTCGCTTCTAAATACAACTGCTGTCCAATAGCTCCACATTCCCAGTATAGCTCTTTGTAGCGGTGTGCGCCATGTTCTTGGAGCTCTTGAGAAAAGTTGCATAACATACCTAAAGAAAATGCTCCGTCTGCTGCTATGTCTTGGTTGCAGCTTATAGCTTTTGAAGCCATTGTAAGGTCTCTTTCTTCTAAAAGATAAAGGTTCTTCAATGGAGTTGTCTGCCATAAGAAATCTGTATGCATCTGTTCTTTTAAATCGTGTAAATCTCTTTCATTTCTTATTAAAATATACAAACCTTGCTCGTAGTTTTGCACTCTATTCAGCATAAGGCATAAATGGGCGGAGTTTTCTTTTGAATCAAGTGAAGTGTTCACACTGTTTAAGATAGTGTGAAATTGATCTTGTGTTATTAGAGAAAGCTCTTTTTGCATAATGTGCACACTTCTTCTTTGGAGAACCACAGTTTTTGATTCTTGTGAAGGCAGCCTGTCTATATCTTGTACCGGTACAGATATTTGAGCTATTTGCACCGTGCTTGTTGCATTTTCAACTTCAGTGATGATATCCCATGCTTGCATGGATGGGCTGAGTTGGTTTGCTATGCCTTCAAATTGTAAAGGAGTGTCCTCAAGTAAGTTCTCAATGCTCAAAGATGGCTCAACTGATTCAGGTGAAATAACAAAAATCATATCTGCATGTTCTTTTTCAAAAAAACGGTTTTTTTGTTGCAGACCAAAGAGCGTGTCTAAATCAGCATCACTTACACTATCGAGTCTTGTGGTTTTCCAGCCCAGCATTTGCGAAGAAAGCACTATGGATTGCCAAGCATGTCCGGCATCCAGGTTTGTGTATCTAAAAGCTCTTTCGCCGTATTTCCAAGCTTCGCGCCAGGTGACACCTGAGAGTCCGAGTAAAAAGCTCCCTTTTGGCAGGGTGTCCCAAAAAGATGTCTCTAAGCTCACTAGAACTTCAAGTCCATGATTTTTTGGAGTATAGTGCATGATGCTTGTTTGTCCATTTTGTTCTTGTAAAACAGGGGGCAAAACAAGATAGCTTTCAGTCGGGTGAAGATTTCCGCTTGATGCATTGCATCTCACAGCCCAAGAATTTCCCCCTGATTCTTTCCAAGCCGCTATTGCCATAGAAAATTGTAAAAGCTGAGAAAGTGACTCTTTAAGAAGCGGTGCTGAGGGTAAGTCAGTGTCGAGCAGATGATAAGGCGGTGTTGTGTTCTCTATCGCCAAGGGGAGTTGTATGGTTTCACATCCATTATAGTTTCTAAAAGGCTCAGGTTGTGTGGCCCAGTCCATATATCCAAGTGAGCGTGCATATCTTTGTTGGGAGTGTTTTGTTGTTTCGTGGTATAGCAAAACTGTTTGAAGTGATTTATTCATGGCTAATAATAATGATTTATTTCTTAAAAACTTCTCTAAAATAAATCTCCTTGATAAGATAAAGTTGTATATTAGAATAACTATAAATAATATGTTGATTTATGTTTCTTAAGAAGTCGTGAAGATACTATGTGAGATAATTATTCACACAAATATTAACGGGATGAAGGATAGATTGGTGAAGATATTAAAAGCAGTGTCAGCACTCTTTATTTACGTTGCTCTGGCATCCAATCTTCAGGCTGCAGATAAAAAATTAGAAAATATCAGTATTCAATTAAAATGGTTTTATCAGTACCAGTTTGCAGGTGTTTTTGTAGCCAAAGAAAAAGGTTTTTATGAGGACTTAGGTCTTAATGTAGAGATAAAAGAAAGAGATCCAAAAAAAAATAATATTTTACAAGTCGCACAAGGTGAATCTGAGTATGGGATAGCAGATTCTGTGATTCTTAGATATAGGGCGCAAGGGCATGACCTTAAAGTTATAGCCACTGTTTTTCAGCATAATGCGATGGTGCTCATGTCTAAAAAAGGAAGCGGGATTGTAAGCCCATATGAAATGAAAGGGAAAAAGATATCCTTTCAAGAGGGCTTAGATGACAGTATCATAAGCAGTTTGCTTGCATTTGCAAATATTGATGATAGTGAATATATTAAAGAACCTATGGATTACACACATATGGATTTTGTAAATGGCACTGTTGATATTTCAGAAGCGTATATCAGCATCGAACCTTATTGGTTGAAAGAGAAGTATGATATAGAGGTGAATATAATAGACCCGAAAAATTACGGGATTGATTTTTATGGGGATTTAATCTTCACCACACAAAGAGAGATTGATGAGCATCCTTTGAGAGTGAAAAAGTTTAAAGAAGCAACTCTAAGAGGATGGAAATATGCTCTTGAGCACCAAGATGAAGCGATTCAAATTATTTTAGATAAGTACAATACGCGGGGTTTAAACTATAATCAACTTGTATATGAGGCAAGGGTGACAAGAAGTTTGATTGCTTCGAACTATATACCGCTTGGAGATGTGAGAACAGAACGTTTTAAAGTGCTTGGAAAACTTTACCAAGGTAAAAATATCAGTGCAAAAAAACTGAGTGAAGCGGTCGAGAGTATTGTGTATAAACCGGATCTCAAGGAAAACATATTTTTTAAGTATGTGTATGAAATCATCGCTATAGGTGTGCTTCTGCTTTTGTTGACACTATTTTTATTTTTTAACAATAGAAGACTGAAATATCTTGTGAATCTGCAGACAAAAGAGTTGGAAAAGTCCATAGAGACAGCGCAGCGGGCTACAAAAGCAAAGTCTGCTTTTTTGGCAAATATGTCTCATGAGATCCGAACACCTATGAATGCAATTTTAGGTTTTGCAGAGCAACTGAAAAAGAGTGAAAAGGATGTGCAACGTAAAAAAATTCTCGCAATAGTGGAAAATTCCGGTAAAAACCTCTTGAGAATAATAAATGACGTATTAGACATCTCTAAGATAGAAAGCGAAAAAATGGAACTAGATATTCAAAAGTCAAATATTTTCACTTTAATAGATGATACACAATCTTTGTTTCTGCAGTTGTGTGAAGAAAAAAACATCGCCCTTAAGGTGAATATCTCAGATGAAGTCAGCACTTGTTTGATGTTTGATGATGTGAGGCTGAAGCAAATCCTTATAAACATACTAAGCAATGCGGTGAAGTTCACTCCAAAAGAGGGTGAGGTGAGCATAGAGGTGGCAGAAAAAAACAAGATGCTGGAGATACTTGTCCGAGACACCGGCATGGGGATAGCAAAAGAAAATTTTGAAAAAATATTTCATTCTTTTGAGCAAGAAGACAGCTCCACCACGCGCTCTTTTGGCGGGACGGGGCTTGGTTTAAGTATCAGTGAAAAACTCTCAAAGCTTATGGGCGGTGATATACTCCTTGAAAGTGAAGTAAATAAAGGGAGTGAATTTTATATACTTATCCCTTACATTGTTTGTCAAAACGAAGATAAGGCTGAAGAACTTGTTGAAGTTAAAGATGATCCAGGCACTCTCAAAACTGATGCGAAGGTGTTGATAGTTGAAGATAACAAAACCAATCAGTTATTACTCGCTATGATTCTTGATGCGTATTCAATAAGATATGAAATAGCAAATGATGGTTCAGAAGCCTTGGGTATGTTTAACAAGACAGAGTATGACTTAATTTTTATGGATGAAAATATGCCTCATATGAGCGGTCTTGAAGCCACTGTAAAGATTAGAGAAAAAGAGGAAAAGCAAAAACTTAAAAGAACTCCCATTGTCGCTGTCACTGCGAATGCTTTTGAAGAGGATAGAGAAAAATTTCTTAAAGCGGGGATGGATGATTATTTAGCTAAACCCTATCATGAAGATGATATTGGAAAAATGCTTTTAAAACACCTATAAGTGATATTAAGTGAATACAATAGAAAAAATATATACATTGCTTTACGAAACTTACGGTCCTCAGGGTTGGTGGCCTTTTATGAAGTATGAAGATTTTTATCATATATCTGACTACTCTTTTCCACGGGATGAGGGTGAAGTCTTTGAAGTGTGTTTAGGTTCTATTTTGACGCAAAACACAAGTTTCTCCTCTGTGGTGAAATCCTTGGAAAATTTAAAAGGTTTAGATGCTTTGAGTATCGATGGAATAAAAAGCTTGGATATAGACACATTTAAACTTGCCATAAAACCCTCAGGTTATCATAATCAAAAAGCAAGGTACATACTGGGATTCATTGATTTCTTTGAAGAACTTGGAGGAAGTGTTCCAGGAAGAGAAGAGCTTTTAAATGTTCTAGGTATCGGTGAAGAAACAGCGGATTCGATGCTTTTATATGGATATAACATAGCAGAATTTAAAGTGGATGCATATACAAAAAGGCTTCTCTTGGAGCTTGGACTTATCACTGAAAAAGCAAAATATAAAGATATGAAAAAACTGATGCAAGATGCTTTGGCGGAGTCTATACAGGATAAAAAAGAGCTTCTTATCACTTATCAAGAGTGCCATGCTTTGATTGTGAAGCATTCAAAAATCTTTTACTCCAAAAAGCCTTACGGCGTAGGTTGTTTTTTAAAAGAAGCTTTCCCTCTGACTTAAATTTTTCTCTAAAAAAAAATATAGCTTGCAAGCATGGGCGGTTTTTATAAAAGAGTTTGCTAAAACCTAAATATGAAATTCTCACAATTACAACTAACTTCACCGTATTTAAAATTGGAGCCTTTATCTTTTGACAAGGTGGATCCGACACCGCTTGATAATCCATTTCTTATCTCTGTAAGTCCTGATGCAGGAATGCTTCTGGGCATTGATGAGAGTCTTTGGGAGGATGAAAAACTGGTGAATATTCTAAATGGCACAGATAAGCTTGAGGGTTCTGACACCTTCGCCATGTGCTACGCCGGACATCAGTTTGGCTACTTTGTCCCCCGTCTTGGAGATGGACGCGCAATCAACCTAGGTGAAGTCAATGGACAAAACCTTCAGCTTAAAGGTTCTGGACTCACACTTTATTCTCGTCAGGGAGATGGACGCGCTGTTTTACGTTCGAGCATCCGTGAGTATCTGATGAGTGAAGCTATGCATGGCTTAGGCATCAAAACCACTCGTGCTTTAGCGCTTATAGGAAGTGACACAGATGTGGCCCGTGAGCAATGGGAAAAAGGGGCGATAGTTTTGCGTCTTTCACCTACATGGGTGCGTTTTGGAAGCTTTGAGTTTTTCAATGCAAGCCGTGAGCTGAAGATGCTTCAGGAGTTGGCTGATTATGTTATAGCAGAGTCTTTTCCTCATTTGACGGACGAAGAAAACTGCTACCTGAAAATGTATGCAGAGATTGTAAAAAACACCGCTGAAACAATTGCGGGATGGTTAAGTGTGGGATTTAATCATGGTGTGATGAACACAGATAATATGTCTATAGACGGGCGAACGATAGACTATGGCCCTTTTGCATTTTTGGATGATTATAAAGCATACTACGTATGCAACCATACAGATACAGATGGAAGATACAGTTTTACAAGTCAAAAAGGCATAGGGTATTGGAATCTTGAGAGATTAGCTGTGGCAATGTCGCCGATAATGAATCATGAAGCAGCTGTAGAGGTGCTCGATGAGGTCTATTATACGGCTTATGATAATGAATACTTTCGTAGAATGACTAAAAGATTAGGTCTTTATGAGGTTGATGAAAAAGATAGACATTTAATCGATTCTATGCTTGGCCGTTTAGAAAATTCGAGCATAGATTTCAACCTTTTTTTTAGAAAACTTTCCCGTTATGATGGAGATAAAAGCTCTATTTTAGACATAGCAGTATATAGAAAACCGCTTGAATCATGGTTGGATGATTATGATTCAAGATTAAAAAAAGAGACTCTCTCTCAAGAAGAGAGACATCAAAAGATGTTGGCAGTCAATCCAAAATACATACTCAAAAATCATATCCTCCAAGAAGCGATAGATTTGGCTAAAGCAGATGACTTTTCTATGGTGAATGATTTACTCAAAGTTGCACTTTCTCCATGTGAAGAGCATGAAGACTTAGAACATTTATGCAAACCCACCCCGCAAAGAGCTAAAAATATTAAGTTGAGTTGTTCTTCATAAAAGGATAAGAGATAAAGAGATGTGTTAGATAGAAACATTTTAAGTCATATAAGGAAAACAAATTTGCAAAAAATCACAAAAAGAGAACACTTCTTGCTAGAATACTGACGGAACACACAATTCTCGTTGTTTAAAACTGACAAGTGCTGGATGAGACAAGCGCTTTGAAACATATGCCAAGACTAAGTCTCGGTAAAGGACATGATATGAAGAATGTTAGGTGCCCAAAGGTCGATCAAAACAAGAGATTCTCACATATGGTGAGATTGAATATTATGCTAAATGATAGAGGGGGATGATCCTTGCGTCTATCCGCTTTACATATAGATCAATAAGCTCCGACGCACTTGTGTCGGAGTTTCTTTTTGTTTTGATCTTTCTGAATTTTTCCTTCCACAATCCTTACACTTTTTTATTGTATAATGCATAAAATCAAAAAAATAAACGAGATAATATGAAAAAAACACTACTTGCATTTTTGCTTATATTCATTTTTTCTTTCTCTCTTGAAGCGTCTGAAAATTTTTCTGAGATGAGCACGCAAGAGCTTATTTCCATTATGGGGTATGTCAAAAAAGGTGAACTCAAAAAATTCACTCAAGAACTTGAATCAAGGGTGAAGTCTATGAGTGAAAAAGAGAAAAAAGCATATCAAAAAAATTTAGAAAAAAACAAATAATCAGTATGAAAGCAAAAATACTTTTACTTGAAGATGACTTGACATTAAGTGAGACGGTTGTTGAGTTCTTAGAAGAACAAGGTTACGAAGTTATCCCTGCATACGATGGTGAACAGGCATCTGAGATTATATATGAGTCAGTGTTTGATTTGTTTTTACTTGATGTGAATGTGCCCCTTTTAAATGGTTTTGAACTTTTAAAACAAAAGCGTGAAGAGGGTGTGAAAACTCCTGCTATATATATCACTTCACTCAACTCGATTGACTCATTGGAGACTGGTTACAACAGCGGATGTGATGATTATATCCGTAAGCCTTTTGTGCTTAAAGAGCTTTTATTCCGCATAGAGACTATTCTCAAGCGCGGTTTTTTCCATGAAACTTCACCGAGGATTGAGATAGCTGAAGATATAGAGTATGACACGGATTCCAACCTGCTTTTTGTAAGGGGGGAGAAGGTGCAACTCAACTCTAAAGAAGCCACACTGCTCAAACTTTTTTTACAACATCAGAATGAAACGGTTATTCATGAAGTGATTTATGAAACACTGTGGAGTTATGAAGAGACACCGAGTGAAAATGCTTTGAGAACGTATATTAAAAATATTAGAAAGATTATAGGAAAGGACAAGATTGTCAGCATCAAAAAGCTTGGATACAGATTTTCTAAGTAGCGAGAAACGCACTCTTTTTAGGTTTTCTGTTCTTTATATTTTACTCACAGTCATAATCATTTCAGTTTTTTCGTTCATTTATTATGAGCTTCAAAAAGATTTGATGCTTCAAGAAAAAAAATCCACACTTCAAGAGTATTCCAAAAAATTTCTTTATGACTTAAAACAACTGCATATAAACTTTGATAAAACACAAATCTATCCAAGGTATGATGCCTTTGATTCTGCAATTTTTGATAATGAAAAAAAGCTTATTTTTGCCACCTCTGACACCAAAATCAAACTCGATAAGATTTTATACCTGCATGATAAA
>JACKQG010001486.1_pt1 | contig 17334 bp, 12 predicted proteins | sample 8237621 | NCBI WGS metagenome assembly JACKQG01 (sample SAMN15677084, study PRJNA649215) | marine metagenome | biome: marine; feature: Black Sea; material: saline water; isolation source: suspended particulate matter (SPM) from the Black Sea western gyre | collected 2013-06-09/2013-06-10 | depth...
GCCTCAACAGTATTTTAAACGAGCCGCCTAATTGCGGGTTTTTAGAGTGGACTCATTATTGACATTTTTTATTATGATGTTTATCTTTGCGATATGCCAAGAAACGCGAGAATAGTAATACCGCATTGCTCAACAGAAAGGAGTGTACTCCTTTTTCTTCTCTGCTTTATATTTAGCTGCATTATGCCTGTAGCCGAGGCAATCTTCGGTTCGGCTCCGGCCGGAAGAGCGGGGCGCCCTTTAAGTTCTTCAGAAAGGTCTGCTTACGAAGATTACAAAGATCGAAAAGCTCTGGAGGCCTACGAGAAAAGGAACGCTGAAATCGATTCACGGATACGAGACGATGTGATGCCAAGCCATAATAATGCGGCTTTGCTTTACTACCAAGCATTCCTGTTAACGCCTGAACTAGATAATCAGGCTATTTTAGATAAGATTTACGACGTTTATGGAGGTGCCGAGCCTGATAAACAGACAAGAACATTTCTTGGCAAATGCGTGCCAGCTTTTGAATTGTTCGAAATTGCTTCCCTAATGACGCAATGTACATGGGGAGTATGGTCTGAAGCACAAAACAGCCGTATTTTTCTGCTGCGAAAGATGCGTCATCTTAGTTACATTATTTCAGTAGATGCTTCTACCCTCTCTGCAGATGGTCATTATCGTGCAGCTCTGGAAAGATGTATGATGTTGCGTCGAATTGCTAGGCATCTCAGCTATGATTCAGAACTACATATACGCTCAAGTACGTACGATGATATAGCATTAAGAACGATTTGTCGTATTCTTGGTGAAATGCCACCCAATGCTGATGTTCTTGCGTGGTTTCAAGGTCAACTTGCTATGTTCCAGGAATCAACAACTTTCCTGGAAAGAACATTGCAACGATACCTAAAAGCTAAAATGGATATGATCCACTCATATTCGATTGCGAGTCTCAGAGGCATGCTCCAAAAGACGGCGACTGATGAACAGGTCAGGCAAAACATCCGAGACATGACAGATGAACAAATTCGGGATCAAGCTATCGAAACTGTGCAGGGTCCTTTCGGTTCAGTTTTTGCGATACTACGCAGTGATAAGAGTGCAGAACAAAAGCATGCCGAAATCCAGCAACTTGCCAATCATACGGTGAAGACAAATCCCAAGGTGCGTATGATGCTTCCTACTATATATAATGATGAATTGGGAAAAGATATTATTGGCCTTATAGTTGGAATAGGCCCTGAAATGACGGAAGAACAGAAGCTGTCCAAAATGCATAAGATCATCGATAAGCGCGTAGCGCCAGATGCAATTAGGCTATTAACGAAACTCTCTAATGCCCTGGAACGGGAGATTGACCTTGGCTTTTTAGCAGATAGCGAAATGACTGACGAACAAAGACTTGCCGAAATGCAAAAATTTCTCTATGAGCTGCGTGAGGTATATCGTATCGAGAGAGCATTTGGATTACCATGGCATGTGATTGACGCGCTATATGAATCTCAAGTTGAGCACTCGGCTCAGATAAATAGTATTAAGGCTGCTGTTGAGATTTACCTTATTGTGGCGAAAACAGGACAGTTACCTAAAACTCTTCCGGATGGCTTGCCAAAAGATCCTGTTACTGGCCGGAACTTAGTATATGAGATTACAGATGAAGGCATTGACCTTCGTTGCCAGGGCGAAGAATTTCTAAAACGCAAGAAAAAATACCTCGAATTCAAGGTCAAGAAGTAAAGCGGAAGAAAGTTTTAATTCTGATAATTAATGACCAGCATATTTTGTCGCATGGCTCCCGTGCCCCGTCGCTCGTCTCTTGAAGAGCAAATCCCGTCTGAGCCGGAACAGCTTTGGCCAAACAAATACCAGCAAACTTCCAAACCCACAGAGGACATCAGAGCAAAAGACACAAGTGCAAAAGAGCAAAAGATTAAAAGATAAAGTACAGCATTTAGTCAGTTAATTCCAAATACGTAGTGTCGGCCTGCGCCGGCTTATCCCAAATATCATTTTTTTCGTATGAACCTCTGCGCACGCCTGCCCTGAATATCTCCAAGGTAGAGATTCCCCTGTGAATCCAATGCAACGGCATGGAGCCAGAGCAGTCGTGGTCTGTGATGAACCGTTGCCTGAAAACAATATGCTGGGATTAAGAGAACGTGAGTTTTCCTCTTAAAACTGAATTGAATTGCCGATTGTGACGTCATCGATGAAAGCGGCGCCCTGCCCCACATATGCCAATCCGTATGATATCCTAAACGCTTCCTGAGGAACTTTCGCCGAAATACTGTATTTCTGCCACTTATCAGAAGTAATTATCTCCTGGCGGAATATGTTCGGAGCATTTCTGGCATCTATCGAAAGCCACAGGTATGCTATTCCATTGACTGCGCGAACTGCTGCATTAAATTGTATTGTTTGGCCTCTGAAATCATCCGCCTTTAACGATTGGGTAATATTACCACAAGCTTCACCGAAAGCTTTGCCCGGGACTCTCTTAATCATTCCACAGGTGGCGCCTTTATACGGTTGTTCATGTGAGCCTGTGGTCTGATACTCCACTCTTGACCGGCCGCTCTGGATTTGCCAGTCCCTGAGCCTTCCATCCTCAATTTCCTCAAAGTCAAGATTGGAAGCTTCCGGCAGCCTTTCGACGGTTTCTCTTATACTGCCTCCTTTGGCCTGGATGGCAGTGACAGTTGATTCGATGAACAGTATGGCATCGTACGCCGAGGGAAGCAGATAAGCTATGGGGCCTGTTTTACGAGGCGCATTGAAATATTTAGAGACGGCTCCTTTTGGCAGAGAGCGAAGATTGACAACAGCCATATCGAGCCCCGCTTCGGCGAGAAGGGCTTCAACAGATCTCTTAGGCGCACCCAAGTCTTGATCCGTATCATCAGGTAAAAGTCCTGCTGAATTTCGATTGTTAAGCAAGCCAAAGACCACCATGTCTTTACCGAAGGCCCGGCGAAGGTAGTCACCCATACATCCTGAGCCGCGTGTTGTCAGAACGTGAGCATTGGCCGCCCACAGAATTATCTTAGCTCCTTTTTCGTAATCCACGAGCCAGCGCACGTTCTCGGCCATACCTTTGTCGCGAAAATCAGTAGCTTTTGATCTACTTGGCAAGAGGCTCCGAAACTCAATATACTGCAAGAGGACTCTGGCGTGCTTAACGGCCAGACTCCATTGTTTATGTTCCAGAATATTCTGCTCAGAAGGAGTTTTTTGATTCAATACGGGCTTATTATTCTCCAAATAAGTTATCAGGGTTTCGATTTCTTCTTTGGCACTGTATTTTTCCTCCTTTGGGCTTTTTCTGAATTGATCTGCAGTCCACGGATTCATTAGAACCGACAGCAACTTGTCAAAGTCGTGGCTGCCGTTTATTTTTCTCAGATAATTATAGACTGCTTCGGCCGAACCGCCGGCGACCCTAACATCAAAGCCATAGAATTTTATTTTCTTTTCATGAGTAGAATTATACTGACACATCCACTTTACCATGGCAAGAATTTCTTCTGTGTTCCATGCGGCATAAACCAACGCCCCCAGAGCTCTTTCAGGGTCACCATCGCCGGTAAGTATATAATCATTTAATTCGAGAGCACCGGGGAAAGTAGCTTCTATAGCAAAGACAGTAAAATCCATTTCATTTACCAAAAACTCAACCATCCTATGCTTGACTCGAGAGAAACTACCGTTACAATGCGCGGCTTCTCCTAGGGCGACTATACGTGCATCTCCGATCACAGCTTTGAGAGGCTGCATATCATCGAAGCCCGAACCTGTTTCAAGGGTATTCAGATGAACAGCATTTTCTTTTAGCCAGGTATGCAATTCAGCCGTCTCTTCTACCGAGAGTTCCGGTGACCCAGAAAAGTACTGTATCAATGATCTGACATGTTCTATACGTACACCGAGAAACCAAAAGATTCCTAATGTAATGCCGACAAGTAAGATGCCTGTTATAAGTAATATCTTCTTTCTGATCTGAGCTTGAATTTTCTTCATAAGCTGTATACGATTAAATTCCAGGCAAATTGTTACCCACTACACAGGAAATCAGGATTGAATGCTCTTTTTACGACTTTTCCTTAAGAGGAAAGGAAATATCATTTTTTCGGTGAAAATTTCTGCGCCCGTTTACCCTGAATATCTCCAAGGTAGAGATTCCCTTTTGAATCGAATGCAATAGCATGGACCCAATCGAGCTCACCGGATTTTCCCGGAGGTGTCGTTGTCTTTTCAAGAGTTATACGTGACAGAACTTTACCTTCAATATCCAATTTCACTAATACTTCATCCGGCGGCGGAAGGACAATACATTTGCCATTATCATCCTTTTTAACAGAAGAACCACAGGCCCAAATCTCATCATTTTTCATCATACAAAGGCCCCAGGGTGTAACAACATCCGCCCATACATAAAGCAGTTTACCCTTGGTATCGAAGACCTGTACACGAGCGTTTTCCCTGTCGGCAACATATAACCGATCATGAGAATCTGCTATAATCGAATGAGGCAGAGCAAACTGACCCGGCCCATCGCCTTCTTGTCCCCACTGGTTTACATACTTACCATTCGCGTCAAAATGAACAACCCTTCTATTGCCATATCCGTCGGAGACAAAAATGTCACCGCTCGGAAGTATCGCCATATCGGTCGGCTTGTCGAAGTGACCCTTGTCTGTACCGGCAATACCAGGTTCACCAAGCGTCAACAGCAGCTTGCCCTTGGGGCTGTACTTGCGAACAACGTGTTCGGAAATATTGGCTGTCCAAATATTTCCATCAGGTCCTATTCTGATAAAATGCGAACCGCTTGAATCCTCCATATACCAAGCGTGCAGCAGAGCTCCATCGGTCTTATAAACCTGAACGGTAGGCTGGCTGCGAGTAAAAATATAAATTTGATCCTGCTTATCTACAGCGATGCCGGCCATCTGAGCCCAATTGAAACGGTCCGGTTTCTTAGGCCATGTGGTATCAACAACGTAATGTATATTATCACCCTGTTGAATCAGAGACGGCTGCGACAGGGTGTTGCTGAACATAGTCAATAACAACATTATAACAACAATGTATGAAAATGAACGCACGGAACACACTCCTTTCTAATATCACACATTTTCAGATACGACGAACGGCTTGCGGTATTTTCGTGAAATAAGCCTGTTCGCTTCTTCACTCATTGTGCCGGTGAATCTCTCTGTATCGGGATTCATTTTCAGCATTGCACCCAACGCAAGCAATTTTTTATTGACTCCAAGTTCATTGGCGGATAGATGCTCAATCAGGCGTTCGAACGACTCAGAAAATTCCCCCTTGCTTTTAATGACCTGGCGGATTTCGTTATTGTGTTTGTGTTTCCCAACCTGATATGAGATGTTTGCCAAATGAACCAGCCCGCAGGAAAGATGTCCCTCCAGGGCATCCGTCAGCAGTTCCTTGGTCTTGCGGCTGCGAACTACACTGATAAAGTTCTCTTTGCAATCGGGTTGTGTGCGGGTGAATTCCTTTATTAACTTTTCTTGATTATCGAAAGCCGCCCCGTCTTTCACATAACCACCTTCGCATTGCACTACGAATCCTGTTCGTATCCCGCGGAACTTATCCATAGTTACCCCTGCGTTCTTTTCCCAGTTCGATTGTCTAAACGACTTATCGCGAGGCAGGCCGCGAACTTCAAAAATAATAGGTGCCGGCTCATAATCCAACAGGGTGATCATAGTATTGGGGGTCTGTCCATCGTCATCATAGCCCAGACGTGCCCCAATACTTATTGCTCGCTTCGGCAGCGAATTCTTCCTTACGGCCCAGCGACAACCATCCATAGCATGAATGCCCATATTTCCCAGATCGCCGTTACCGGTATCCCAGTCCCAATGCCAGTCATAATGCAAATGCTCGCGCATCAGCGGTTTCTTCGGAGCCGGGCCGCACCAGAGATTGTAATCGCACGACTTGGGTGTGGATTGTGGCCCATTCACCTTACCGATGCTCGTCCTCGGCCTGTAGTTAATCCCGTACACGCACTTAATTTTCCCCAGATTACCACCCCATATGTACTCAAGCGATTCCTGAATCGCGCCGCTGTTTCGAGGTCCATGAACCGCCTGTACTATGCGATTGTACTTATGCATGGCCTCGACCATCTTGCGACCCTCAAAGATGTTATGTGAGGCCGGCTTTTGAACGAACACGTCTTTTCCCGACTGACAGGCCATAATCGTCATCAGCGAATGCCAATGATTAGGTGTTGTTATAGAGACAGCATCGATTTCCTTATCATCCAACAGGTCACGAAAATCCCTGTATGCCTTAACTTTCTCGCCTCGCTTACGAAATTCGTTCAATTCATAATCGAGGTGGTTTTCATCACAGTCACACAAAGCTGCAATACGGACACCCGGAATTTTTCTAAAGTCCCGGATATCACCTCGTCCCTTGCCCCCGATTTTGATGAACGAACCGATTCCGATTACGCCAATGCGAATATCATTATTGGCACCCAAAACTCGATAACCCGGCAAAGATAACGCCGAGCCGATTGCTGCCGATGCCTTCAAAAACTCCCTGCGGTTCATATATTTTCTCCTGAAAAATGCAGCCAAGATTAAAATTTCATGATGAGTAATTATTCCATTGTTTACCTACTGCTGAAACGTCTATTTATGAATGAATCCGTTGAAAGAAAACAGCTTAATCCAATGTAGGCCATACTATCCGGCCTTCGGCCTGGGCGAGAGTATTTTCATAAGAGCCATAGAATTCACTGTTACAATCCAGCCAGAGCGTTAAACGATGAAAATCCTCCTTTGACAGCTTAACACCGTAATGTCGCTCATCCATAAAATCTAATAACTTAGACGATCGAGCTCCAAATTTGCCTGCGATTGACCTGATACCGCCGTGAACTCCCGTATTGATTGAACCATTACTCACGTGGAAATAGAAACCGTACTTCTCAGCGAGATTATTGTATGAACGTGTCCATCCGTTTTCACCTTCGATCACTCCTGCCAGATCAGATGCTTTCTCTTTACTATGGCAGCTAACGCAATTGCGATCCAAAGCCGGCTGAACAAGCCGTACATAATTGAAAGGATTGGAGCCATCTACATCAGGTTTTATTTTCGAAGGGGCCCGCTTAAGAGCCAGCGTTGTAACAGTAGATTGTTTCGATGTACGGCGTTTCGGCTCGTGACAACCCAGGCAAGTCATTTGCTCACCAGGGTGTACATAAGTACCGGACCTCATAGACTGAATTGCCATTCCTCTGTCATCAATGGCCTGAAAATATATCATCTTGCCGACCGGCGCCTCAAAATAAGCGCTTCCATCAATCTCTACAGGTACTGTTCCGAGAACCGACCTGGCATTTGTCTGGTTGGCAATTCCGATACGGGGCTGATTCGGAGGAGCTGTCGTCTTTGGTAATACCTGAATAATTCGCAGCGCGGCAACTTTAGCGCCCTTTGGCCACTCAAAGTCACTGTCGTAAACGTTGACAACCGTGATGGTTTCCTTTGTATATTCAGCGCCGGCCTTGGCGATATCTGCGGCTGTCTGGACTGTCCTGGTGGGAATCACGGGTGGTTTCTTTCGAGGATGCAGTGGAATCGGACTCATGGACGGGATTAACGGGTCACGGTAAATAAGCTCTTTGTTACCAAAGCGGTCTATCCAGTAAATACCCTGGTTCTTTGCATCACGGTCGTACACACACAGATAGTCATCTTCACTAAGCGGCCACGGAGTTCCGTAAACCATACAGTCTTTTATTGGTTTGATGTGCCTTTCGGCTTCCGGCAAAGGTACATCAGGCGTCAGACGAGTAAGCTGCGACATTGCGCCATCGTCACTGAGCTGCTGGTCAATCATAACCAGCGAGCCGAAGGCGTTACCATGGTGCGCAGCAGCGGTGGCAACGAATTTGTGCGAACCTGGAATGGCACGAATGCTCATCTCCATCCATGGCCTAAGCTCACGCCGTAAAGGATAGTTCCCGTGAAGCGAGCGAGGGTCCCGACCGTCCGGAAAACATGTCCATATGTGATGTGCGACATTAGTATCTCTGTCCACATAATCCCAGCGGGTATATGCTATCATACCGTCATTTGTGACACTCGGATGCCACTCATGTGTTTCATGGTAACTCAGCATAATTATATCACTGCCGTCCGGGGCCATTGAGTGCATTGCATACGTTGGGCAATGCCGGCCGCAACGAAGGTATCCGCCCCGCCGCTCCGAGATAAAAACGATTCGACCGCTGGGCAAAAAACAAGGATCGAAGTCATTCCCCGGGCCATCGGTCAATTGTACCAGTCCGATACCGTCAGAATTGATCTTGAAAATATGAAAACTGCTCTCAGGTGTCCACTGCAAATCCTTTCCCTGGCCCTGGGTATAGGCAAAGAGAATCTCCTGTCCGTCATAAGAAAGTTCAGGCGAGAGGAAGGCCCCCGGTTTAAGTGTACGACCCTTGAGCCGCCCCCTTTCGACAACAGCATCTTTCAGAAGATTAGTCAGTTTGGGCTCGGAACCGAACGGGTTGGACAGAACATACACCCCCCCTCCGGCAATTGCATTGAATCCGTAGTACTGGTCACACATGTGAAACACGCCGCCCGGATGGTGACGCTTAATGAACAATATTTTATCAAAATCCAATAAAGGATTACAAAACTCCATCCGACGAACTGTCCATCGTGTATCAAGGTATATTCTGCGGCGAACATCAACGTCCACATTGTCAACCTGCTTCAGAGATGATATTTTAGCCTCAAACCGCTTTAGTTCCGTTACCAACGGTTCCAGGCGGGAGTTGGAAGCTGACATGCGGCGCAAACGCTCAGCAAGCTTATAAGCCCGCGCAATAATCTGCCTTGTGTGTTCAAATGAAAAATTATTACGTTTATCTTGTTGCAATTGACCTTGGACTTGTCCGTCACGTTCAATCCAGTCAGCCTCCACCAGTTTGCGCATCGACACACCAACCTCAGTCGTATTAATCGAACCAAAGGAAACCTGGACAGTGAGTATGAAAAATGCCACCCATAGATATAGTTGAAATGTGTGTCTTTTCATATAATAATCTCCAGCATAAAAGTCGGCAATTTATTATACCATAGTTAGAAATTGTGTTAATAAATAAATCTCAAGTAATACTCCTCATTCGGCAATTTACTTTAAAAAGACCTTCATTATATTAGGATTTCTCACTTGCGAAGGTAAATATAACCGGCAGCTTTGCTGTTCTTAACATAGGGACAAATAAAGCGCAGAAAAAAAGGAGACTTAGGCATTCATTTTGAATTCATTGTAGCCTGTCTCCTTATTGCGATGTGCCGTTATACACGCTACCGCGGATAGTGCTATCAGACCAACTGATCTCAGTATGCACTCGCAACGAATATATTGTAAAAGAAAAATACAAATAAATCAAGAAATATTTAATTTTTACAATGCTTTTTAGAAAAAAACTGCGAACACAAAAAAACTTTTGTCTTAATTTTAGTTTGCAGCCTGCAAATAAGTACTTTAGACGTCATTTTGTTGCTTTATGAAAATTAACGTTACCTTAGCATTAACAAATATTTATAACAGCCGTTTGAGGATTAATAGGACACACAAACAATCTCACATGAGCAATTCCCATGTTTTCACCGGACTTGGTAAGCAGGCAAAATAGTTAAAAGACATTTCAGTAATACCACAAAACAGTTGTTATTATTATTCAGTTACTTAACATATATAGTTCTTATCAGTACACTATTTGGGCCTGAAAAGACTGTCATAAGCTGGTTGTCCTTGCTATAATATAAATCTGAATGAGCATAACGGCCTAAACTGATATAAACTCTACAGATCGTCATTACGACGAGAGCATTAGTAAATGTAAAAGATAAAAATCTCTGAAACACATAATAAGGAGAAAATTGATGAAAGACCCAAAAGCCAATTCAGTGAATAAGACAAAGAGGATGAACCGGAGAGATTTTCTGGCTGGTGCCGCCACGGCCACTGCTTTCACTATTGTACCTCGCCACGTACTCGGCGGTAATGGCAATACCGCACCCAGCGAAAAGGTTAACGTCGCCATCATCGGCACGGGCGGCCAGGGTATCGTCAATATGAAACAACTCTTCAACGAACCCGATGTCCATATCGCCGCCCTTTGTGACATCAACGAACTCAGTGACTATAGTATGTTCTACTATGGCGGCACAGCCGGTCTGAAACCTGCCCTGAACCTGGTCCGACAAAAGTACGGCCAACCCTGTCCGACATATCACAATTATAATCAAATGCTGGATGCCGAAGACATCGACGCAGTCCTTGTCGCCACGCCGGATCATTCTCATGCTGTGGTTAGTCTTGCCGTCATCACTAAAGGTAAACACCTCTACTGTGAAAAACCACTCTGCCGCACTGTTTACGAAACCCGCGTAGTCACCGAAGCCGCCCGCAAAGCCGGAGTTGCTACTCAACTCGGCAATTTCGGACACTCCAGCGAAGATATTCGTCTGGCCTGCGAGTGGATCTGGGACGGTGCGATCGGTGACGTCCACGATGTTCACGCATGGACCAGCACAGGAGCCAACCGTTGGACCAGTTTCAAGGACCGACCCAAAGAAACTCCTCCCGTACCCGCCGGCTTCGATTGGCAGCGCTGGCTTGAGCCAGTACCTCCACGCCCATATCATCCCGACTACGCACCCGTTCGCTGGCGGGCCTGGTGGCAGTTTGGCTCCGGTACGATAGGCGATTTTGCATGTCACCATCTGGACCCGGCCTTCTGGGCACTCAAACTGGACAAAAGCTCTACCTTCAGCGTCGAGGCCAGCTCTTCCGGCATCAGTGAAGAGAACTGTCCGGCCGCATCTCTCATATACTTTGATTTCCCTGCCCGTGCCGATATGAGACCTGTACGCATTACCTGGTATGAAGGCGGACTTATGCCCCCGCGCCCTGCAGTGCTTGAAGCAGGAAGAAACCTCGGCGATAATGGTATCCTCTATATCGGAACAAAGGGAGCTATCCTCGGTGAGGGTTGGTCAAGATCACCCCGCATTATCCCCGAATCCAAAATGAGGGCATATAAGAGGCCTCCCAAGACCCTGCCTCGTGCAAAAGGACATCACCGCAACTGGCTCGATGCCTGCAAAGGAAAAGGCCGGCCAAGCACTCATTTCGACTACGCCGGCCCTTTGACTGAATTCACTCTGATGGGCAACGTAGCCCTCCGCGCCGGTAAGAAACTTGATTTTGACTGGAAGAACATGAAAATAACAAATGTTCCTGATGCCAATAAATTCATCAAACCGAACTATCGTGAAGGTTGGACTATATAGGTGAGAATTCGGGGCAAGTTTACTATTAGGAACCGGACATTGTGTAGAAGATTAATATATCTGATTTTCGTGACAGTTTGTACTGTATTTACTCTCGGTTCGTCTTCACCGAGACAGCCAAAAGTAATAATAGTACAGGATGAAATGCCTCAAATGAAAGTTTTGGCAAAATTCCTGCGGGAAAATGGCAGGCTGTCGGTAGCGATAACAGATCAAAGCTCTTTCCCCAAAGACCTCTCTGCTTATAATGCGGTAATTGTTTTTATCCATGGGGACCTTCAAGAGAATACGGAAAATTCAATTATCAACTACACCAAAAAAGGCGGAAAGCTTATATGCTTGCATCACTCCATCAGCAGCAAAAAGGCCCAAAATAAGCACTATTTTGATTTCCTTGGAATACAACTGGACAATGGGCCGATGGAAAAGGGTGGATATAAATGGAAAGAATCAAGCTGGTCGTTAGTCAATCTGAACTCGAAGCACTTTATCACAAATTTTGATGTAAACTGGGAAGAAAAAGTCTCTTACACCCCTTCGGACTCTCCGAGCTCAAAAAGAGCATACCCATGCATTAATCTAAAGCACAATTCAGAAGTCTTCATTAATCACAAATTTACTGACGGCAGGGAAAAGGTTGTCCTGTGTGGAATAGTATATCATGATAAGGAAAGTGACAAAACCTACATGCAGGACAGAGGAGCATGGATCAAGAGACAAGGCAAGGGAACTATATTATATTTCATGCCGGGACATACTGCATCAGACTATGAGAACAAGAATATCTCCCAAATGATTCTGAACGCCATAAGATGGCCTGCAAGACCAATTAGCTGATGATAAGAAAGGCCGTGTATATTGAAGAAGGATCAGCAAGATCATAACTGTACACAGGATAATCTGGCAAAAGGATTGCCAACATTCACTGCATCAGCTCCAGAAATTCTTGCAAAAGAAAAGGCTGATTTGGCAGAACTCCAGACCAAAGGTCTTCTGGCGCGGTGGAAGGGTTATTTTGGCAAAACAGGACCCGGTTGGCTTCAGAGTGCCCTTGTGCTCGGCAGTGGAAGTGCCATGGCTTCTCTTTTTGCAGGTGCTTTTCTCCAGTATCAATTGCTTTGGGTTCAGCCGTTGGCAATGGTACTGGGCATCGTCATATTCGCAGCCATGTCATATCAAACCTTATCCACCGGAGTCCGGCCCTTTGACGCAATGAAGCGTTACATCCATCCTGTTGTTGCCTGGAGCTGGGCAATTGGAGCATTGTTGGCAACGATAATATGGCATTTACCCCAATACGCACTGGCCGCCGGAATGACTGATGATATGATAAAGGCAATTACCGGCTGGCAGCCCTCATCACCCACCTCGCAGACGGTTGTCTTGATTTGTATCGGACTCTGTGTCCTGACCGTATCAACTCTTGCCACATGGAGCTATGGCAGCGGGCATAAAGGAGTCAGATTCTATGAACACACCCTCAAAGGTCTGGTCTGGATGATTATCCTCGCTTTCACAATCGTGATAGTACGCCGGGCAATAGAAGGAGGCGTCCAGTGGGGCAAACTCTTCAAAGGATTCTTACCACTGCATATTCCAAAAGATCCGCGGGGAGTTTCTATTGTAATGGCGGCTTTTAGCGCAGCTACGGGGATAAACGCCACATTTCTTTTCCCTTATACTCTACTTGCAAGAGGATGGGGCGCCGAACACAGAGGCTTATCCAGATTCGATCTGATAACCGGCATGCTGCTGCCGTTTTGTATCGCAACGTCATTAATGGTCATCGCAACCGGATGTACGATTTATGACCCTGAACAATTTGCTTCGGGTTCCACAAAACTCTCACCAATCACAGTCGCCGCCATGCTTGAGTCCGCAGGATTAAGCATGTTCTTTTCAAGGATCGTTTTTGGCCTGGGAATACTGGGCATGGCTCTGAGCTCGATTACTATGCATATGCTCATCTGTGGCTTTGCCGCCTGTGAGGTATTCGGTGTCGAACCGGGCGGATGGCGTTACAGGCTGGCCTGCCTGATTCCTGCACCCGGTGTAGTCGGTGTCGTACTCTGGGGATATATAGGGCCATGGATCGCCATACCTGCCTCGGCGATTTGCGGCCTGATGCTGCCCATCGCCTTCATTGCCTTCTTCATCCTCAATAACAGTAAAAGGTATCTCGGCAAAGACAAACCAACAGGCATCAAAGCATTAGTTTGGAATATCGCGATGCTTATCTCCATCGGCGCCACCATAGCCAGCATAGTCTATTATCTTCATTCAGTAATACGACAGTACTTATAAAGTACATCCCAGTTATTTTGTGAATGCAAAACCTCCGGCTATTCAGGTTCATCCTTTCTCAGGGCCTGAACTGCTCCATATTGCCTTGATGTTGTCTCTAATCCGCTCGCCTCGATACATTCTCATAAAATATCGTTGAATTCTTAATCCGTTCGACTCGGCGAGTATCACTGCTTTCGCATTATCGACAGGTATATCGATAAATACCGATTCTGCTGTGCAATGCGCCAAAGCATCATGCAATAAAACTGAGCCGGCATCCTCAGTAGCTATACATGGACCTATCTGGATAGCATTGGCTCCGGGACGGCTCATGATAAATCCCTCTATTTTATCCTCCTTCCGAACGACATGTATGTCATCCGGAAATTCCTCGAATAAACTGCTAAGCATTTTCCCGCGATTAGTCCCGCTCATCCGCTCGTCAAACTCAATTATACTTGCATATATCGCCGGGGCAGCCTTGGTTATAAGTGCCCCCCTTTTTCCTGATGGCGCTATACCTTCGAACCGGGCTAATTGGTATTCCGGCGTAAAACCCAATTTCTCATAGATAGGCTGACCAGCAGAAGTTGCATCAAGACGAACTGTCTTCACTTTTCTCTTATCAAGATAATTTAGTGAATATCTCAACAGTTCTGTGCCGATACCTTTACCGCGTACATCCACATCTACCAGGACCATGGCTATCCAGGCCAGACTGCCAAAGACACAGGTAGCAGTAGTTCCAACTGCCCCCCCACCATGTTCGGCAACAAAACAGCCTTCGGGTTCAAGCTTAAGAAAACGCAGTATATCCGATTCGGTTTGGTTCCATCCCGCCTGCCGGGTTAATCTCAACCCAAGCTGAACATCGTCGATTGTCATCTGCCTGATCTTTATCATTTTGGCCGATTCTAACAAATTTACAGTATGTTCAACAGCTTTGATTTACGAATGATATAGATACTCGGGAAACAGAGGCTTAATACATCTATATTAGAATAATTCAGCCGAAAAACTCGAATTCCTTAGGTACATTTGATATAATATTAAATATAAATTTTCTAAGACAATGTTCTTAATTTGAACGTGTCAACTTTAACGAGGAGACCTTTTTGGGAGCATAAGATAAATGAAAAATATAAAAAGACGTGTTTTTTTGAAGATGGCGGCCATGGGTGCTGTGGTGGGTATAACTGGAGTTTCATTAGGTACAGAGAAAACCAGGAAACCCAACTTCGTTTTCATCATTGCCGATGACTGCACTTTTCGCGACATCGGCTGCTACGGCGGGCAGGCATATACACCGAACATCGACAAACTTGCATCTGAAGGAATGCTTTTTACACAATGTTTCCAGGCCGCGCCAATGTGCTCACCGACACGGCACAATATCTATACAGGCCTGTACCCGGTTAAGAGCGGCGCTTATCCTAATCACACCTTTGCCAAAGAGGGTACCAAAAGCGTTGTCCACTATCTAAAACCGCTCGGCTATCGTGTAGCATTAAGCGGTAAAAGGCATATCAAACCGGATGAAATATTTCCTTTCGAATATTCAGGCAAAGGAAATAATCCAGACTTCGCAGCTCTCGATAAGTTCGTAAGCGAGTGCAAAGAAGGTGAAACGCCCTTCTGCCTGTTCGCCTGTTCCAACGAACCGCATTCACCATGGGACAAAGGCGATGCCTCACGCTATGATGCGGCTAAATTGAAACTGCCCCTCTACTTTGTTGATACTAAAGAGACACGTGAGAATATGACGAGATATCTCGCGGAGATTACATATTATGATGGGCAGGTCGGCCAGGCCCTCACACTTCTGGATAAATACGACCTTACGGATAATACCCTGGTGATAGTAGTCAGCGAACAGGGCTCGAGTTTTCCATTTGGAAAATGGACCTGTTATGACACGGGACTGCAATCTGCCTTTATTACACGCTGGCCGGGCAAAATCAAACCCGGCACAATCAACAATGCATTGATAGAATACGTCGACGTCCTGCCTACATATATAGAGGCCGCAGGCCAAACACCGCCGTCGGTACTCGACGGAAAGAGTCTCTTGCCGGTTTTGCTTGGAAAAGCAAAAGAACATAAGAAATATGTTTTCGGTGAGATGACCACGCGAGGTATCATCAATGGCTCCGAGCATTTCGGCATTCGTTCGATTCGCTCAAGCAGATTTAAATACGTCTGGAACTTCACGCCGGATACAAAATTCCAGAACGCCTGCACTAACTCAAACATCTTCAAGTCATGGCAGGATAAGGCGGCAACCGATACCGATGCTGCTGACAAGGTTCGACGTTACGAACACAGACCGGCCGAAGAACTATATGACATCACGAAAGACCAATACGAGTGGAACAATCTGGCCGACAACCCTAAATACGCAGGAGTCAAAGCAGGATTAAGAAGACGTCTGCAGGAATGGATGGAAGCCATGGGCGACAAAGGTCAGCAGACCGAACTCGAAGCATTAGAGCACCAGGCCAAAAATATGCCTTCAAAAAGTAAGCAATCGGCTGCAAATCCCAAACAAGCCTCGGAAAGAAGGAAAACAAGACAGAGAAAGAAAAGAACCGGTAATCTTTAAGATAATTTGAAGAACTAAATACCAAATCCAATCAACTCATCATCCGTCAAAGCATCTGCCTTCGGATTTGGTACGAGAAAATACGTCGCCTTGCAGCCGGGGTCGGCATATTCCGTAAGGATCAGTTTTATGTTGGCTTTGCCCGCCGCGTTGTAATTATTTGGATTCCAGAATTTAGCCTCACAGGTTAAGCCATTGGGGCGGATAGAATCATCTTTGCCGGACAGCTTTAGAGAAGATGGGTCAAGCCACATGAGTCTCATTATTTCAGGATCGAAATCTTTTTGGCGTTCAGGATTCAAACAAAATAACATAGGGCCACGCATAACAGCAACACGCCCCGCCTGACTCTTCCTTCCTTTTACCAACCTCAGCGACATCGGCATTTGCAGCCTGACTTCGTCACCGGCTTTCCACTTCCGGCTAACCATAAAGAATGAGCCACCACCGGCAGTCATCTTGGTTGTATCTCCATTAATCGTGATATTTGCTTTCTCACACCAACGTGGAATCCGCAAATACAACGGAAAACGAGTTGGCTTTGATGGCTTGAGGTGAATAACCACGTTACCCGAATTCGGATAATCTGTTGCTTGATGAACCTCAAGGGACAGGCCTTTTTTGAGATTTAAGGTAGCCGAAGACCGAGCATACATATTTATCGCTAATCCCTCATTCCTGTGATAGTAAATCATACCCGGCAGTTCAGCAATAATTCGCCTGAAATTACACGGGCAACAATAAGTATCACCGTCGAAATACACACGCGGCCCCTCGAAGGGTGCGTAATATCTTAGACGACGGCCATCGGGAGATTGTGCAGCAAACAATCCATTATATATCGTTCGCTCCATTATATCACCATAGATGGATTCACCTTCAATCTGAAACATAGTATCCAGCCATCGAACCAGATAGGCAGTGGCACACGTCTCACCCAACTTAAAAAATCCCTGCTGATTACTATGCCAGCATTCTTGATAACCGCAAAGGCCCGGTATCAGCAACCCATCTTGTCGAACTAAAAATTCAAAGGTCTTCCGCGACTGGCTCATCAATCCCGGATTCGGCTGTATATTGTGTAATCTTAATTGC